>Ga0302323_100000495_pt1 | contig 31469 bp, 26 predicted proteins | sample Fen_T0_3_FD_201950 | JGI IMG/M metagenome (GOLD analysis project Ga0302323, IMG submission 201950) | Peat permafrost microbial communities from Stordalen Mire near Abisko, Sweden - Fen_T0_3 | ecosystem: Environmental > Terrestrial > Soil > Wetlands > Permafrost | place: Sweden: Abisko...
CCCGCGACGCCAGCCAGTGATGTCCGGAAACGAGCACGTCGCAGTGGAGGATTGCATTCCGCCAAACCGTGCGCTACATACTGAACCGAATGGTGCAGTATCTGGCAACCCGGCTCGATGTCTCGTTTTCCGCGCTTTCAGACGCGACTCGACGCGGCGTTCTGGAGCAGCTCGGACGCGCAGACGCTTCGATCACCGACCTTGCCGAGAAATTCCAGATGACGCTGACGGGCATGAAGAAGCACGTCGGCGTCTTGGAGCAGGCAGGCCTCGTGACCACGGAAAAGGTGGGTCGCGTGCGAACTTGCACGCTGGGGCCGCGGCGGCTGGAGGACGAGACGGCGTGGCTCGAAAGGTACCACCAGCTGTGGGACGCGCGGTTCGATGATTTGGAAAAGGTTGTTCAGGCACTGAAACGCAAGGAGAAACTCGATGGACGCAAGAAATGAGAGTCAGGTCACCCCGATGAATAACCGCACGACCGTGGAACGGCAGTCCGAGCGTGAGCTAGTCGTCACGCGAACCATCAACGGCCCGGCGCACATCGTGTTCGAGGCGTGGACCAAGCCCGAGCTGCTCAAGCAGTGGTGGGTACCGAAATCGTCAGGCTTATCGTTGATTTCCTGTGAGGCGGATGTTCGTGTCGGGGGCGCGTACCGTCTAGTGTTCGTCCACGGAGCCTCAGAGCCGATGGCGTTCCACGGTAAGTACCTTGAAGTGACGCCCTGCTCGCGCCTCGTCTGGACCAACGAGGAAGGCGGTGACGCTGGGCAAGTCACCACGGTGACCTTTGACGAAAAAGCTGGCCAGACGCTGGTCGTCCTGCGCGAGCTCTATCCCTCGAAGGAAGCTCTCGACGCGGCTCTCGCCTCCGGGTCGCAGGCTGGGACGCTCGAAACTTTCGAGCAACTGGAGGAGTTCGTCGTCACACTCGCCGCGACTTGAAGGCAACTTCGCTCCGTTCACGCGGTCGCCAACATGGAGAGACCGGGCTGAAGAAAAGACCCTGTGACGGGCTCTTTTTGCTTGAGTCGAGGAGGGCTCGCCGCACGAAGGCGCCGCGTGGCGAAAGGCGGAAACGCCGGTGAGATATTGGTCGCGGAGAGCGGCGTCGCGTGCGACGCTCCGCTGGCGATGTCGGAGGAAAGCCGTGCGGAGCGGACGCGACTCACGCGTCCGACCACCTTTGCGTACGCGCTCGGGGCGATCGCGTTCGGCGTAAAAGAGAGCGGCCTTCAGCTGTTTTTGCTGCTGTTCTACGGGCAGGTTCTCGGGCTACCCGAGGCGTGGGTGGCCACTGGGATCATGCTGGCCCTGGCCATCGATGCGCTGATCGATCCGTGGGTCGGGCAATTTTCCGACGAGTTGGCTAGCCGCTGGGGACGCCGCCACCCTCTGCTCTATGCCGCCGCGCTCCCAGCCGGGGTTGCCTACGCGTTTTTGTGGAATCCCCCGCGGGGGCTCTCACCCACCGGTTTGTTCAGCTACTTCTTCAGCTGCCTGGTTTTGGTTCGGGTGCTGCTCTCCTTCGTTGAGATCCCGGGGGCGGCGCTCACTGCAGAACTCTCGCGTGACTATCATCGCAGGACTGAACTCATCTCGCAGCGCACGCTCTTGGGCTGGTGCGGCGGGCTGTCCCTCAACGCCTTTACCTTTGGCGTTCTCCTCGTTGACTCTCCCGGAGCCTCCCGTGGGATCCTGCGTGCATCTGGTTACCACACGTATGGGCTTCTGGCCGGGGCGCTCATGGCCAGTTCCACGCTGGTCGCGGCCTGGGGAACTCATCATCTCATTCCCCACCTGAAACGACCTCTCTTCGCCGTCACCAGAAGCTCTCGGCTGCTCGAGATTCGGGCGACCCTGCGCAGTCCGGCGCTGCGCATCATGCTGTTATCGGGCGTATTTGGGGCAATGGCCGCCGGGATCGTCACCGGTCTGGATATGTATGTGGGGGTCTTCTTCTGGCGCCTCTCTTCCCGGCAGATGGCGGTGTTTCCGGCGGTGTACTTGGCTGGAGTCATGTTCTCGGGTCTGATGGTCCGACCCCTGTCACGAAAGCTCGGCAAGAGAACGGCGGCCCTCGCGACGGGCATCGCCGGCGTACTCATGGGCCCTTTCCCCGTGCTCGCAGCCCTGTTCGACGTCTTTCCAGCGAGGGACAGCACGGCCTTCTTCCCGCTTCTGCTGGCTTTCTGCGGCATGGCTGTGTTGCTGCGAGTGGCGACCGGTATCCTCTGCATTTCGATGCTCACGGATGTCGTCGAGGAGCACGAGCTCCGCACGCACAAGCGCTCCGAGGGGCTCCTAACCGCGGGCACGACGCTGATCCAAAAGACCATGTCAGGTGTCGGCGTCCTAGCTTCGGGACTGATCCTCAGCGTCGTCCACTTTCCTCGCAATGCTCAACCAGGCTCCGTTGACCCGCTGCTGCTGCGAGATCTGGTCCTGATTTACATCCCTCTGGTTACCGCGCTAGGAATGACCTCGGTGCTTTTGCTCGCGCGGTATCCGATCGATCGGGAGGCCCACGAACGCAATCTGCAATTGCTCGATCGGGCATCTCCTCAAGTCGCGTCTTGAGCGCCGCTGCCAACAGCTCAGCACGGAAAGTACACATCGCAGCACGGCCACCCGAGCCGACTGGGCTCGTCCGCCACCTCCTCCTCGAATGGCACGCGACCATCCTGGAGGTGCCCCAAACGGAGTTGTTGAAGCTGAAGTCGATGCCAAGTCTGCCAGCGTGTTGTGTACGACCCCGTGTGGCGCGCCCGGAGCCATTTCCCCGAGCGGATCAAGCGTTGCTTCATCGACCTGAGATCTAGCGGCGCGCTCGAACGGAATCCACATAGCAGCCTGCAGGCCTCGTCTCGTAACACCCAAGAGTAGTTCGGAAGTCCCAACTCACTCCGGATCCCCTCGATGCCATGACGCCGGATCGTGTCCCAAAGCAGCTTGAAGGCCTCAGGCGCTTCTTTCGTGAAGTTCCTATCCTTCAGCCCACCCACTTCGTACCCGTGAGTCCAGAACTCCGGTAACGAGACGACCGTCACCCCTCGGTCGAGTACCGGGTTGCCAGCGGAGGTGTACAGGCGGGGAAACTCCCTGGGGGGGTTTCCCTGGCGAAGGGAGCTCGGGCTGAGGCCGTAACGCCGATGGAAGCTACGCGAAAAAGCAGAGGCGTCCTCGAACCCGACCTGCAAAGCGACTTCCAGCACGCTCATGGTTCGCGTCTCGCGATCGGACAAGAGGCGCAGCGCCGCCTTGAGCCGAACCCCGCTGAGATAGCGCCCCACGGTGGTGCCCACGTTCTCCTCGAAGACGCGGTGCAGATGAAACTTGGACATACCTGCTGCTCGAGATATGTCGTCGAGGTTCAGGGACTCGCCAAGATTGGCTGCGATGTAGCAAGCCGTGCGGTTCACGGTTTCCAACCGGTGCGCGGAGGTCAACGACGAACAACCCTGGACCAACCGCGGCGCAAGGAGCTTCGGGGATCCCTCTGTGTCCACACGACTCGCCCTAGCACGGGTTGCCACTTTACGGGACCGTTCTAGCGTTACTTAGGCACTTCCCGGGGGGAACCGAAGCGCGAGCTCGCGGCTTCGTCTTGGATCGAGCTCGGTCGACGGTCACCACTCTCGCGCGCCCCGCATTTCAGGAATGCCGTTCACCGAACGGCCTCCCGGTCGCCATCTGAACAAGTAGTGTCAGGCAATCCGGAGACCCCCTACGAAATAGCAATCTAGGCACAGCAGCGCGCGTTCATCCAGATACTCTTCGTGAAGAACGGTCCGCGATCGGCTCATTGAGCGCTCACTCCAGACAAGAAGAATTCCCTTCACAATGACCTCGAGTACGCGCCGCCCGGCGCGCCCGCTGCTGACCTTTTTCGTAGGAGGCGCGACCCTCCTGCTCACACACTGTGGCGGCGGCGTGCGCCCGCCCGTTCCGATGACGGGCGGCTCGGCCGGGAGTGATTCACTTCCGAGCTGTCCGGCCGTCACGAGCGACCCGCCGCCGCCGGTGCTCGAATGCTCGCTTGCCGCAGCTGGCACGGTACCCACCTTGGACGATTTCGACGATGGGGACCTGGTTCTTCGTCCCGTCGAGCAGCGAGTCGGCACCTGGTACAGCTTTACGGACGAGAGCGCGGGCTGCGCCAAGCTTCGTGTCGAAAAGGCCGATGCGTCACCAGCCCTCCACTTCACTGGCGGCGGCTTCTCCAAGTGGGGAGCCGGGTTCGGCGTTTCCCTGGCGTGGTCGATGGCTCAAAGCGGAATGTGCACCTACGATTTGTCCGTCTACTCGGGAGTTCGTTTTCGCGCCCGGGGCAATGCGACCCTGCGCATGAATATTCCCAGTCGAGAATCCGCCTTCCGAAGCGCCGGAGGGGACTGTCCCGATTCCGAAGGCTGCTACGACCAACAAGGTCGCAACATCGCACTTTCAGCGGACTTTCGAGAATTCGAGATCCCTTTCTGCTCGCTGGCTCAAAGGGGGTTCGGCGCCCCTCTGGGACCGCTCGATCGGACCCAGACCACCAATCTGAATTTTCTTGTCCAGAGCACGGCAAACTTCGACGTCTGGCTCGACGACATCGAGTTCATCCCGTGGCGGGACGGGCAAACACGCGACTGTCGAGTACTGTGTCCGACGGACGAGCTAACGCTGGGAGTCACCCCTCGACCTGGCGAGACCTCGCTCGATCAGGAGACAACGGGCGTTCGCTTGTCCACCTTCGAGCAACCCACCAAGGACTGTGGTCCGATCACTCGTCGCTACTTCAGCTACATTCCCGAGTCTTTGGCGCCGGGAAGTGACGCTCCAGTGGTCATTGTACTGCACGGCCTTGGCGCCGACGCAGAGAGCATGCGTAGCTTCATCACCCAGGGACGCTTCGAAAGATTGGCAGAGCGTGATGGGTTCATCGTGGTGTACGGCAACGCCGCTCCTGGGTCCGCTACCGTGGCTGAGCGTCCGAATGGGGGCGGCTTTCGCAAAGACTCGAGCGGGGCAGACCAGTTAGATGATTTTGCCTACCTGAAGCAAATCATCGATGACTTGGTGTCGCGCGGGGCGATCAGTGGGAAAAACCCGCTCTTTTTGAGTGGCCTTTCCGATGGCGGAGGGATGGCCCACCTGGCCGCTCTTCATGATCCGACCCGCTACCGCGGGCTCGCGGAGCTCATGCCGTACCCCGGACCAACCGTGCCCATGCCAGCCGCTAGCGGCGGCTTCGCGCTCCGCCGCGTGTTGTTGGGCTATTCCTTCACCGATCCGGCCATGACCGCTGGCTACGCTTCACAGCTTGCGCCTCTTGGGCTGGCGTGGGCAGCGGCGCTCGGGTTGAGCGCAGAAGAGCAAAATGCTCCGCGGACGAGCGCCCTACCGGACGTGGTGAAGGAAGGGGCTGACTATCGGGGCACTCTTGCGAATGTCTTGCTCACGCGGGACAGCCAGGCTGAGCAGCTCGACTACGGCAGTGACGCAGCCGCTGCTCAGGTTCGAGTGGTGCGGTTCGACCACGCAGGACATTTGTGGCCAGTCGCCAACCCGCCCGACCGCGAGCAGGAGATCGCCGAGTTCGGGCTCCGGAACCAAGATATGGACATGAGCGATGTGGTCTGGGAGTTCTTTCGAAGCAGCCTCTGAGACTCGTAGACGGTGGTCGAATCGCGCTCGTCACGCCGATTGCGGCGGAGGTGGGCTCCGGTCCTGCTCGACCTCGACCCGAACTAGTCCGGCGCAAGTCGTGATCGCCTGAAGCGACTCAGTTGGTCGTTGGCACGATAGAGCGAAAGCCAAGCGCCGGGCGCCACGCCGTAGTGAGCCTTGAAGACACGCGAAAAGTACGGTTCGTCGACGTAGCCGTGCTCCGAGACAATCAGCTTGATCGGCAGCCCGCTCTGCAAACAGCGCACGGACTCCGCAAGCCGCAAGGCGTTCCAATATTGCCCAATCGTGACGCCGTAGCTGCGTTTGAAGACCACGCACAGGCGCCATTGACCCAGATCCGCAATCGCCTCGAGCTCCGCAAGCGTCGGACGCGTCTCCAAGTGCGCGCGCAAGTACTCTCGTACTCTGCGCAAGCGATAGTCGCGCACGGGATCGAGCGTGGTCAGGGAACGCGGGCGCTCACTGAGCCTAGAGACCAAAGCATGCAATGCATGAGCACTCGCGCACTCGATATCGAGCGCGTCACCACTGGCCACTGCGCCCACGAAGCCGAGCAACGCGTCGAAGCTCGACGGGTCCTCGACGGCCGGAGTGCCAAAGTGAAATCGCGGCGGAGCACCCAAACCTCGCGCAGCGTCGGCAATCAGCGAGGGCGCGAAACGTACGACGTCGAAATCCGCGGCGCCACCTTGCAGTTTGAGTCGCTGGGTGACGTGCGTTTCGCCGGGTTCGATGGCCATGATTCCACCGCACGCGGTCGACAGCGATCGACCGCGTGTTCGCCAATCCGCAATCACCGATCTCTGATCGCGATGCACCACGGCCAAGGTAAAAGAGTCGTGGGCTTCGCGCCAATGTCGGTGCGAGCCGCGCACTGACATCACCTCGACACCCGTCAGGGGTCGCGAGATCGTGACGCGCTCACCCGGCCGATCCGTATCACTCCATGTGCGATGATCTCGCTCGGCCGGCAACATCACATGAGCGTAAGCCGTCTCTCTGCTCATAGGCAAGGCGGGCATGTTTCAAGCCTTGGTCTCGAAATCTCAGCGACAGATGAGAAGCAGTCCCAGGCCAGGACCTTGAGCCGCGAAGATCAGGGTGAGCAGCGCGTTCAGCCACGAACTGCGGCCAGCAGCGCACGGCCACAGCGGCCCGAGCACGAACAGCTGCCGGTAAAGCCTCCAGCACCAAAAGACGGAAACCAGCGCCCCGAGCGCGCGAGCCGGGCCGGGTTCCAGAGCCGATGTGGGATAGCAGGCGAGCAGCACGCCGAGGGCGGTGGGAAGAAACACCGACGCGACGGCCATGTTGGTCAAGACTTCGCGAGCGAGCGGCCTCGTGGGAGTCAACTGAGCTTGCAAGTCGATACCCTTCGGACCGGCTAAGAGCAGTGTGAGCGGCGGTTGCAGCAAGTGAGACACGCCGATGATGCGGATCAACTCCGGCGCCATCAGGCTCGCGCCTCGCCCAAGGTGAGAAATCGGTCGCCAGCTGGGACCGGAATCGTGGCATCGATGCTGGCCTCGATGACGACCGGTCCCGCACCGCGGAGCGCGCAGGAGAGCTCGTTCTGCAATGCCTTTGCATCGGTGACCGTCACGCCGCGAGCGCCGTAGCCGCTGGCTACCTGCGCGAAGTCCGGAGGAAATCGCCAACGCCAAACCTGCTCTGGGACGACGATCTTTTGTTGCTCGACTCCAGCACCAATGAATGCGCCACCGGAGTTTGCCCAAATCAGCACCACGTAACGGTCGAGCTCGAGTTCGACCGCAGTGTGAAGCTCGGCAGGCGCCATGCAGACACCCCAATCCCCGACTAGTACGAGCGTGGGCAGATTAGACGCGAGCCGAATGCCAATCGAGGCTAGCAGCGCCTCACTCATGCACGCGCCTTTCTCGATACTAGAAAACACGCGCTGAGAGGTCGTGACTTTGAGGCGTTCGTAGGCGTGTAGCGCGCCCGAGGTGACGTCGAGGCACACCCGCGCCGGGTCGGGCAAAGCGGACTGAACGGCCGCAATCGCCGCGATCGGATGGATGAAGCCGGGCCGCGACGCAGGCGGTGGCTCGGCGATCACGTCTCGGCCGAGCTCACTGAACCAATCCTTGCGTGCGGCTGGAATCAGCGGCTGCAACTCCGCCCAAAGCAGCGCGATGATCGCTGAAATCGGCATTCCGACCAAACTGACCGCGGGCTCGAGGTTTCGTCCGACATCCATCACGCTCTCGGTCACCTGGATCACTCGGTGCTGACGGAACGCCTCGCCGAGTCGGCAGCTGAACTCACCGAGCGCACTGACCGCCAACACGACATCGGCGCGCTCGATGATCCGGCGCGCATTTGCCGGCGCACCAAAGCTGAAGGTGCCCGAGGAGCGGCGGTGATCGATCAGCGACTTCGCGTCCGGTGTAGTGAAGATGGCGGCGCCCAGTCGTTCGGCAAGCTCGACCAGAAGAAGCGCGGCCGGAGCCGCTTCGGGGCCCAGCAGAATCACTGGACAGCGCGCAGTGCAAAGCTCGCGAGTCGCTGCGCGCAGCGACGTATCTAAGCCTTTCATCGGCTCCGCTCTTTCTGCACCTCGAGCGGGATATTGACGTGCACGGGCAGGCTCTTTTCCCTGGCGATCCGCACGGCACGTCGCAGCCCGCGAATGGCGAGTTCCGCACTGCTGGCATCGACGCTCCAGGCCGTGAACGACCGAGTCGCGACGGTGACCGAAGGACCATCCCAACCGTCACCGGCTTGAACCGAGCCAGAACCTGTCCCGGAGACCTCGCCCGACACCACGACCAGCGGCCGTCCGTTCACGGACGCCGTGTAGAGCGCCTGCATCAAGCCGTAGACACCCACCGAGGTGATGACCAGGCACAGCGTCGGCAGTTTCGACTCCCAAGCTATCCCGTTTGCCATGAAGCCCGCGCCGGCCTCGGAACGCGGATGGACCGGCGAAAGGCCTACGGCGTAAGCGGCCTCGATCAGCGCCATATTGTTGCCGCCCGCGACGCTCGGCACCCAGCGAGCGACCTCGCCGACCACGCCGGCCAGGGCCACCATCGCAACCGTACGAGAATCGTTGCTTGCCGGCTGTAAGCCGTAGCCGGCGTCCGCCAATTGCGTTTCGTACATGAGCATCCTTCCCAGTTGAGCGCGCCGAAAGGTCGGGCGCTTCACCTCTAGAGAAGGAACCAGACGAGCGGATTACTGCCCCAACCCAAGATCATGGATAATTTAGGGTTCTACGACGTCGAGTTTGCACGAGCACGGCGAAGCCGGTGTTGCCCACGGGCGCGAAGGCCGCCAGCCACTTCCCTTCGAAGCCGGGGACCGCATCCTCGTAGTCCAGGACCTTGACCGGCGGCACGTATTCGAGCGCAAATTGCTGACCAGGTGGTGCGGAGGCGCCGAACCGACGAAGCTTGGCGGAGAAAGCCGAGCTGACTCGATACTCGCGGCCATCGGGCAGGCCGGGATGGGCCAAGAACGTGAAATCAGCGCGCAGCGCGCCCGGTTTCGTGTCGCGATCGGGGCCGCGCGGGCCAATCAACGCGCTCGTCACGTGCAGCCCACCCGCCGAGTCTTCCATCCGGACCGCCCCGAACACCGATTTGGCGTTCAGAGTGGCCATCAACACACCCACCGCGACGCCGCGCTCGTCCAGCACCGGTGCCGAGAACGCAAACACGAGCCGCCCCTGCGTCTCGGAGCGGAAGGCGCGGGCCACGTAACCGCCCGGTAATCGGTGCTCGGCCAGGTAGCGAGCTCCGCTGAAGTAGTCGCGAAACCCATACGACCTCGCGTACACAATCGGGTCGGGCTGTGGCCATTCGGCGATGATGTACGCTTCGCTATTGAACAGCGCGAGGTTGTCATAGCTGCCGAGACGCGCCTTGAGCGGCAAGGCTGGTTCGACGATTCGCCCCTCGGCGAGTAGCTTCACCAATTCCGGATCGCGCGCCGACTGTGCGACTCGTTCGGCGTATTCACGAAGCTGTGCCAGCGCGGCGCCCGCCTGACTGCCGGCGATGAAGGTGTTGGTGTCCAGCGTGTCACGCACGAGGCGCTGATCCTTGCGCCAGAGCCACCATCCAGAGAGCAGTGCAACAGCGAGCACCAGGATCAAGCCGGCGAGTGCCAGCGATCCCCGCGGATGCCGACGCAACCAAGCTTCGAGCCGGTGATGCCAGGGTGGGAGTGGTTCGTCCCCCTCGAGCCGGCTCGTGCGCTCCAACGCCACCGCCAATTCCTCGGCCGTTTGGTAGCGATTCTCGGCATTTTTCTCGAGGCACCTGAGGCAAATCACTTCCAAATTTCGGTCGACGTCCGGCACCAGCTCCCGGGGCAAACGCGGTAGTTTCGAGCTCGTCAGCCAACTCAGCTGCTCGAACATCGAGCCGCGAGGCAGCGGCAATTTCCCGGTGAGCAGCTCATAGAGAATGACGCCGAGCGCGTAGACGTCAGCGGCAACTGACAACTCGGAAACCCCCTCGGCTTGCTCCGGCGACATGTACTCCAGCGTGCCGACGATGTCGCTCGATATGCTGGCCATCGCCCGCGCGTCGAGGCGCTTGGCCAGACCAAAGTCAGCGACGTACGGCTCGCCACTTTCATCGAGCAAGATATTCGCCGGCTTCAGATCGCGATGGAGAATGCCGCGCTGATGAGCGAAGTGTACGGCTCGGGCGACCTTGGCCAGTGTTCGAGCGACCGATTGCGTCGACTCGCGCAGACGCGGCATGGCCTTCCGTAGGTTTTCTCCCTCGATCAGCCGCATCGTGAAGAACGGTTGCCCATCGCGTTCCCCGACGTGAAAGATCGGCACGATATGGGGGTGGTCGAGACCGGCTGCGGCCGCTGCACCGTCACGAAATCGCTGAATTTCTCGATCCGTCGCGAACTGCGCGTCACGCATGAGCTTGAGCGCGACCGTGCGATGAAGGCCCGCGTGGTGAGCTCGAAAAACGACGCCGCTGCCTCCGATCCCGAGCTGATGAAGAATCTCGTAGTCACCGAACAGTGTGCCCGACTCCCTAGCCGGTTCGTCGCACGGCGAAAGGGCTAGCGCGAACATCTCGAGCGCCGCCTCGGTCGAGGATTCCAAGGGGTTGGCTGAGTGCAGCAAGAAGCTCACGGATTTCATCGTCGATCTCCTCCGGGCCAGACACGGTTTCGCCGATCTCGGCGCGCAGGTAGCGGCGATACTGACTGGCCACCTCCTTGTTCACGCGACAGCGCGCGACACGCATCGCCCCATCCGAATCGGGCTGCTTGCTGCCAGCGTCAGTAAGAACTGCTTCCAGCGATTGGAAGACCTGTAGTTTGCCACGGGCAGCGTAGTAAGCGCGCAGCCGGTCCATCACTCGACCATGCAGGGCCAAAGCCCAACTGCGATTGAAATCATGCTCCGGGGTGAGCAAATCCTTCGGCTCGACCAGAGATGGCTCCGCGACGGGCGCCGCGTCGAGACTGAACGGTATCCGCCCTTTGTTCCGCTTCGCTGCCCTTTCGTACTTGCGAACACCGTAGAGGTGCCGTTCGGCGCACACGCACAGCCAGCTGCGAAAGCGCCCCCGTGCGGGGTCCACCTTGCTGAGGTCACGCCGCCGGTGCAGCGCCCCGAAAAAACCTTGCGTGATGTCCTCCGCCTCAGCCTCGCGCGCGCCTTTGCTGCGAAAAAAAGCATATACGGGCCACCAATAGGCGTCATAGAGCTGAGAAGCGGCCTTCCGGCCATCTTCTCCCGCCGCTCGCAGCACGAGACTCCAGCGCGTCGTTGCGAAACGCCGTTGCTGTCCACATTGCAATTTTGGCTCTGCAGGCATGGCTTCCTCACCGGATTTGAGAAGCAAGCGCTGCCCCGACGTTACAGCAATGTTCGCGTCCCAAGTGCGCGACATCGACGGGCGGGCGCACGGCCCAGCAAGCTAGTTCAACGCCCTCGCACGGGCGCTTGCTATCGGCGCAGTCCGGATGAAAAAATCCCTTGCCCGCGTTTTGTCGGTGCTCCTGTTTGGCACGATCGTTGGTGCCTGCGCCGGCAAAAGCACCGGCGATTGCTGTTCCAACGAGGCGGGCCTGGGCGGTGCTGTCAGTTCCGGAACGGGCAGGCCCCTATGACTGCGCCGTCGCGGAGCCCCGAATGCGACACAATCTGTGCCGGTGAGTGTTGGTCGCGCCTCCCGTTCAAGCCGAAAATTGCGCTGAGCAGCGGTCTCGTCGAAGGCACAGCGTGATTGGCCTGCAAGTTGCTATGTTTAGGAGTATGGGACGGCGAAGGCTCGACTGCCGGTCGGTGATTTTGCCGATGATGCTATTGGCGATGGCGTTCGCGGCATGCGGTGGCAACGCAGTAGAAATGAAACAGAGCCTCGGTGGATCCCCCGGGAACCCCTCGAACGGGCCGGCCGGTACTGGTGGAGCAGCCCCTAGCTCTGAGGCCGGTGTCGGGAACGGGGCCGGGCAAAACCTCGTTAGCTACCCCTGCGTCGGCGGATTCGTTTACGTCGAATCTGATGGTGAGGGGTCGTTCGCCGGAGCCGGGAGCGTCGAATTGATGCCTTGGACTGGCGCCTTGAGAGGGGAATCGAGCTGCGTGCTGGGCCAAGCGATTTGTCACATCACGTCAGTACCCGATATCGAGATCGGGGTCGCTCCGACTAGCTCCTGCACGCGCCTTTCGGGAACCCTGGCTGCGTGCGCGAGCACCCCGAATTGCGCCTGCATCTGCTCGCACGGATTCAACTGCAGCGAGGCCTGCACCTGCACTGACACCCACGACCTCGCGACAGTGTCATGCCAGGAAACTTGAACAGCAATCGGGCGTCACTCTCCGAGCAGACCGTGTTCCATGAGCCATAGAGTCGCGGTGACCCGACCGGAGAGCCCGAGCTTCCCGTAAGCGTGCGCGACATGATGCTGGGCCGTCTTCTTGGAGATCCCGAGCAGATCTCCGATCTCGGCGTTTGTCCGGCCGTTTGCCACGAGTTGCAGCACCTCGAGCTCTCGACTCGAGAGCCGGCGCGTGGTGTCTAAGGACACCCCATCCCTGCCACGAGGGATCTCGCGTGCGGCTGGCCCGCCGTGCAAAAGGTAGCGGTAGTGATGGCCGTCGCCTTCCAGGCGGACAGCCTGGATTGTATTGGCGCAGAACATCTCCAGGATCTCGGAGATGTAACCGACGATGAAATGCTCGAAGTAGGGATGCAGTTGAGGCAGATCAAAGACGCTGAACTCGACGCCCTGCGGAGTGACCGCCGCATCCGACCAGGTGCTCGCCTCCTTGAAGTACGCACTGTGGAACTTCGGTAGCGCGGCGACGACGCTGCCGAGGTCTTCACCTTGTATGAGCGCCTTCAGTGGCCCGTCACGCACCGCCCGCCGGCACGAGTCTCGACCGAGCGTTACGTACGAGATTTCACCTCCCTTGAAGAAGCGCCGCATCAGCTCGTCTTGGAAATCGAGAAAAGCAGGCAGAGGAACCGGCGTATCGGCGGTGACGAGGGAGCGGAAGCATCCATGCGCGCGCGCGAGCTCTCCGAAGAAGGAGCCCCACGCTTCACCCCCGAACCGGCGCACCACGAGGGTCTTGCGTGTCAGTATGGAAAGGCCGGCAACGTTCACGGAATCTCCTGCTGATAGTCTTGTAACTCTAGCTCGCTCGGGCATGCAGCCCGCGGCGGATTTGGGCCGTTAGCGATGCAAAATTCGCCTCGCACTGCGGTGCAGGAACCCGGTGCCCCGAGGCGGTCAGCTCCAGATCTCTTCTCGAGCTCAAGCAAGGCGACGTAAGCTGTCGTGAGGACGAGCGGCGCTGCATGTTGGCGTCGGTGAACGAATGCACCCGGGCTCGGTAGGTAGATCGGCCTATTGCGAAGCGGGTGCGCGGCCGATCACACTGATCGCACGAATCGAGCACGCCTGAACGTCACTCCGATCGGAGCGAGCCGGTTATTTTCTCGAGCCGGTCACTGCTACTTAGGGCGTATTACTGTTTGCTGTGTCGAAGCAGCGCGGCATCGCCCCCCCGAAGCACATGCGGAGAGCCCATGACATTTCGTAGTCGTCTGTTGGCTTTATCTTTTATTTTTGGCGGGTTGCCCCTGTCAGCGTGCGGAGGCGAGCATCGTTCGGCCGGAAGCGGCGGCAGCAACACGGGCGCATCCGCCGGAGTTGCTGCGGCCACCGGAGGTGCCATCAGCGCGGGTGGCTCGAATGCAATCGGCGGCGGAGGCGCGAGCAATCCGAGCGGCGATGCAGGCATGGCTGGCGGCAGCCCGGCAGCAGGCAGCGGCGGTCGTGCGAGTGGCGGCGGAGGCGCAAGCGGCGCGGGTGTGACCGGCGGCGCAGCGACCGGCGGGAGCGCGAGCGGTGTGGGTCCCACCTCCTCCGGCTGCGGCTCGGCGAATACGACTTCGGCTTGCGCCGCGAAAGGCACGACGTGCAGCCTCAGCGTGAGCGGGACCGATCGGAAGTACTACGTGCAGCTGCCCAAGAACTACAGCGCGTCGACCCCGTACCGGCTCGTCTTTCAGTTCCATCCCTGGGGCGGCACGGCCGAACAAGCTCTCACCATGTACGGGTTGAGCTCGGGCTTGGCAGATTCGATCTTCGTCACACCGCAAGGCTTGGACGCAGGCAGCAACGGCCCTGGATGGGCGAACACCGACGGCCAAGACATTGCGTTCACGAAGGCCATGCTGGCCGACGTAGAAGGCAAGTACTGCGTCGACCGCGCGCGCATCTTCTCGGTCGGGTTCAGCTACGGCGGGATGATGTCGTTCGCGCTCGGCTGCGAAATGAGCGACACCTTCCGTGCGATTGCTCCGATGTCCGGCGCGCTCTACAGCGACCCGAGCTGCAAGGGCACGGGGCCTCACGTCGCGATGTGGGGCTCGCACGGCCTGAACGACACCGTCGTCCCGATCGACAACGGCCGGGCAGCACGCGACAAGATCCTCAAAGAGAACCATTGCGGTACGACGACCACTCCGGTCGATCCGAGCCCCTGCGTGAAGTACCAAGGCTGCGACCCGGGCTACGACGTGACGTGGTGCGAGTGGGATGGGCCTCACGGCATCCCGAGCTTCGGCAGCAGCGCCATCACTGCATTTCTCAAGCAATTCTAGTCGTCGGTTCGCTCTCTCGTCCGTTGCTCGTTGGCGAGCTGCACCGGAGGAGCTGGCGGGCCAGCGCAGGATGTCGGAGATATTGAGTTGCTGCCGCGACCGAGCTGCGCTCGCCTGAGTCGCCGTCTCGCGCGGGACGAACCTCCGAGTGACCGAACGCTCGGTGCAAGGCGATCCTCAGCCGGCCCCGGACGGGTTCAGTCGGCGCGCGCTCCTCGGCTCGGACCACCTACGGGGTGGATACCAAGCGCTCACAGCCCGCGCCACCGCGAACTCGCGCAAAATCCCGCCTGGTTTCGCATTGCGCCGCCTGATTGTCGAACAGACGAGGCGGTCGACGCAGGACAGATTCGGCCGCAACCACTACGATGCGGCCGATGCCGGTCTCGCCGAAGAGAAAGAAAGAGCTTGCCCTAGCTGCCCAGGCCAGCGCGTCCCCCGCCAAGCGTGGCGGCAAGAAGCGGGTCAATCCGCGAGAATTGGCGGCTACGACTGCCCCAAGTGACCTACATCAATTGCTGGCACAGCGCGTCCGCGACGCGCGAGCTCGACGCTTCATGACCCGCAAAGCGCTCGCGCAAGAGTCTGGGATCTCGGTGGCCTATCTGGCACGAGTCGAACGCGGGACCGGTAACATCTCGCTGGGGTTACTGCAGCGCCTGGCGCTCGCCCTGAACTTGCCGGTCGAGAGCTTCTTCGCGGCGGAACAAGCGCCCAACGCGGACTTTACCATGATCGTGGAGTTCTTGAAGCGCCAAAGCCCCGAACGTCTGGCGCTCATCCGACGGCAACTGTTCGACAGCCACGATCGGGCGCAGCGCGTAGCGCTGGTCGGTATTCGCGGCGTCGGCAAATCGACGATCGGGCCTGCTCTCGCCGAGCGGCTCGCTGTTCCGTTCGTCGAGCTCAACCGCGAGATTGAAAAGGAGGCGGGCCTCGAGGTGAGCGAGATCTTCACGGTCTACGGGCAGCACGGATACCGCGTCATCGAGCGACGCTGTCTCGAACGCATCATCGTCAACCAGCCGAAAGTCGTGCTGGCGACGGCGGGTGGCATCGTGGCAGAGACGGCAACCTACGAGGTGCTCCTGAGTTCCTTCTTCACGATTTGGCTCAAAGCGAGCCCGGTGGTCATGTTCGAGCGCGTGCTCGCGCAGCACGACGCGCGCATCGCGAGTCCCGAGCTGCGCAACGAGGCGCTGGAAAATATCGAGCGTACGCTAGAAGCTCGTCGGCACCTTTACGAACTTGCGCCTGCTGCCTTCGACACGGGCGGCAAGACCATCGAGCAAATCGTCGCGGGCCTGGCTTCGGTCTTGCCCGGGGTTTCCCGCGCAAGGCGTTCATGAGAGAGCTACCGGGCGTCGCCCGGCTCGATGAGCAACAACGCGTCCAGGGCGAGCACGCCGCTCGGGTAAACCCGCAGCGGGTTGATCTCGAGTTCCTGGATGTTCGGATGCTCGCAAAGCAAATCGCCGAGCAGCACGATGCAGCGAGCCACCGCCCGCAGGTCGAGCTCGGGGCCGCCGCGAAAGCCAGCCAGCAGCGGTGCAGCGCGCAGCCGCTCGAGCATTTCTTCTGCCATCGACAGGGAGAGCGGCGCAAGCCGGACTGCGGTGTCACGCAACGCCTCGGCGAATATACCGCCCAGGCCCACCATCACGGTTGGCCCGAAGCTCTCGTCTCTGGTGGCGGACAGGATCAGCTCGAGCCCGGGAGGAGCCAACTCTTCGATTATGTAGCGACGCGGGGAACTGAGCGGGATCGCGTCGAGCTGGGCGAGCGCGTCAGCCAATGCGGCGGTGTCTTGGATATTCAAGCAGACGCCGCCGACATCCGTCTTGTGTGCGATTTCGGACGTGAGAATCTTGGCCACGACTGGCGGTTTCAAGCGCCTAAGCGCCGCGTAGGCGGCCTCGTGGGAGGCACAGACCTCGCGCCGAGGTGTGGCAATACCGACCGCCTCGAGCAGTTGCTTGGCCGTATGCTCGTCCGGCGGCTCCAACAGCTGCAGGGTAGCTGAAGCGCCACGGTTGGTCGCGGCCAACGAACTGCCGCTTGCCGACGCGCGTGCAATGCGCGCTTGCAGCGCTGCATCGCGTGCCAAGGCGTACGCCGCCTGCGCCAACTCTTCGGGAGACTGCGCGACGTAGAGGGCCTCGGCGCGCAGCGCCCGCAGGGTGTCGAAAAGCTCTTCGGGCGGCCCCATGGTCCCGAACAAGATCGGCTTCGGAACAGAGCGCTGGACCGCTGGCAGCGAATCCTTGGGGTCTAGCGCGGCGGGCTCGCTGAGCGCGTAGACGATTACCGCGTCCACGAGGTCATCCGCCGCCACGGCGGACACCACCTCTGTAAACTGAGGTCCAGGACGTCCGGTGTCGACCGGATTCTTCTGGTACGTCATTGGCGGCAGTTGCTGGGAAATGCGGGCCTGTGTCGCGCCAGTGAGCGTCGGCACGGCGACGCCCCTCGACTTGAGCAGATCCAACATCGCGAGGCCAGCGCCCGCCTGGGCCGTAATTACGCCGATGCCCGGCTCGAGCTTGGCGGGGATGCGGTGCAAGGACAGCGCAGCGGCCGCCACGGCGAGCTCCTCGGTGGAGTCAACCAGGACCGCGCCTGCCTGCTCCAGGGCACTCGAGCGCAAGGCGTACGAACCAATCAAATTGCCGGTGTGCGAGCGCGCAAATTCGCCGATGTCGGACTTGCCAACCGTAAATGCGACGACCGGTTTGCGCGCCGATACACGCTGGATCGTTTCGTACAAGCGACGGCCATCTCGAACGCCTTCGAGATGCAGAGCGATGGCCCGCGTTTCGGGCTGACTAGCGACGAACTCGAGCACGTCGGCGGCGCCGATGTCGACCGAGTTGCCGAGCCCCACCGCGCACGACACGCCGTAGCCCAGCTTTGCGAGCAGAAAGCTCACCGTTAGATTGATACCGGCGCTTTGCGCGACCACGGCAACGTGCCCGGGCGGGATCAGGCTCACGGAAGGCAGGAAGCTCGCGCTGAGCGACAGCCGAGTGTTCACGAAGCCGGCAGTATTTGGCCCGAGCAGACGAAACCCGGATTGTCGACACAATCGCCCGAGCTCCTCCTCCAGCTGCGCGCCGAATGCCCCTGACTCCGAGAAGCCGCCGCTTACGATCAGGCCGCCACCGCACTGGCACTCGATTGCCTCACGTACCGCCGCCACACAACCCGCGGCGGGTAGGGCAAAAATCACGAGATCGACCGGCCGCGAAAGGGCGCGCAGCGACGGGAACGCCTGGCGGCCCAAAACCGTGGAGAGGTTGGGGTTGATTGCGAATACTTCGGCGCCGAAACTGGCCAGCGCCAGCATCGCCTGATAGCCAGCCTTGGCGGGCGTAGCCGACGCGCCGACCACGGCCACCGACTTCGGAGCGAACAGACGCGCTAGGTTCGTGTGAGAAGGTGCCATGCCGTGCTGGCCCTAGCGGGAGCCACTGTAGAAGCTGCCCGCGTCGGCGACCAAACGCTCGAATAGCGGCGCTGGCGCCCAATGCTCCCCGCCGATCTGCTCGCGGTATTTCAGGATGCGCTCGAGGACGTGTCGGAGCCCAAGCTGGTCTGCAAAGAACAGCGGACCACCGCGATAAATCGGGAAGCCGCAACCATGGACGCCGATCATATCCACGTCTAGTGCGCGCGCAGCCACTCCTTCTTCGAGCACCCGCGCCGCCTCATTGACGACGCTGTACAGGCAACGGGCCTCGATTTCCTCGGTCGAAATCTGGCGACTGGCAACGCCACGGCGGTTCGCAGCAAGCTCGAGGCGCGCTGCCAGGGTGGGATCCACGGTTGTGAACGGTCCGTTCGAGAAGCCGAATCGAGTCAGCGCCTGATCGATTTCCTCGGGCAGTGCGCCCGCCTCGAGCAGAGATAGCACTTCACGGAAGCGTGCGGCGAGCAGCCGACTGGCGACGTGTCCGTGCACCGGTACCGCCACTTTGCCGAGACTGCGCCCCAACTTCATGACGGTGGCGTACGCGTCCGGCGCGGTGCGCTGGGTGCGCACGGCTTCGAGCAACTTCGATTCATCGATAGGGTCCCCGAAGTAGAGCCCCACCACGTCCGCGGGCCGGCTGGTCGCTTCCGCCAGACGCTCCAGTTCCAAGAACGAGGAGCTGCTGGCGAGAATAGCGCCAGACTTCGCGACCGTGCCGATCCTGGCCAGCGCGCTCCGCTTGGCACTCAGATCCTCGCTGACAGCTTCGATCAGGAGATCAGCGCCTCTCAGCTCGTCGTACGAAAGAGTCGGTCTGATCCGCTCGAGCCGCGCGTCGCACTCGGCGTGGGTGATGCGGCGGTCGCTCAAGGCGCTGGAATAGGCTGCACGAATCGCCGAAAGCGTTTGCTCGAGTTGGCCTTGGGTGTCCGCAAGGAGCGTCACCGCGAGCTTCGCGTCGGCGAAGCACCTCGCGAGTCCGCCCGCGACCGCTCCGGCGCCCGCGATCGCCACGGACTTCAACGGCCTCGTCGATGCGTCCGCGGGCAATCCCGGAACCTTGGCTACCTCACGCTCGCCAAAGAAGACGTGGCGCTGCGCCTTGGATTCGGGAGAGGCGATGAGCTTCTTGAACAGCTCTCGCTCGAGCTGCAAGCCTTCAGCGAACGGTAGCTCGACGGCGCCACGAACGGCTTCAATGCAGCGAAATGGTGCCAGGAACCCTCGCCAGCGGTCCGCGATGTCTCGCTCGTACGAGGCGAATGAATTCACGTCGTCGAGCTTGGCGGTAAGCTCACTCACGCGCCGCAGAGGGCGGCCCTCCGACACGACGCGCCGGGCGAACTCGAGCCCAGACTCCATCACCTGCTCGGCGATGATGCCATCGATGAGTCCCAAGCGTTGTGCCTGTGCTGCTGAGATCGGCGTCCCCGACACGATCATGTCGAGCGCCGGCCTGACGCCGATGAGGCGAGGCAGCCGCTGCGTGCCGCCCGCGCCGGGTAGGATGCCCAGCGCCACTTCCGGCAGCCCCAGCTTGGCGCTTTCGGTGGCGATCCGGAAATGGCAGGCCAATGCTAGCTCGAGTCCGCCGCCGAGGGCGGTCCCGTGAATCGCCGCGATCGTAGCTTTCGGCGCGGTGTCCAGGAATTCGATCAACTCCGGCAGGTCAGGGGCGAGCGGCGGCTTGCCGAACTCCCGAATATCGGCGCCGGCGATGAAGGTACGGCCGTCGCACGCGATGACGATGGCCTCGACGTCCGTGTCCGCGAAAAGCTCCTTCAAGCTCGCACTCAAGGCGATGCGAACGGCGTGCGACAAAGCGTTGACGGGCGGGTTGTTCAACGCGACGACAGCGACGCTGTCGTGAAGCGTGACGGTGACTAGATTGGACATGATGAGCTCAGCGCGGAGCCATTCGCAGCGCGCCGTCCAGGCGGATTGACTCGCCGTTCAACATTTCGTTTGTAACGATCTGTTCTGCTAAAGCTGCGTACTCCTCTGGCCGGCCGAGTCGTGAGGGGAAGGGCACACTTTTCGCGAGCGATTCCTGAACCTCCGCCGGTAGCCCCGCCAGCATCGGCGTCTGAAAGATGCCCGGAGCGATGGTGCACACGCGGATGCCGCTGCTCGCGAGTTCGCGCGCGATCGGTAGCGTCATCGCCACGATGCCCCCCTTGGAGGCAGCGTAGGCGGCCTGGCCGATTTGGCCGTCCCAGACGGCGACTGACGCCGTATTCACGATCACGCCGCGCTCGCCGGCGGCGTTCGGGGCGTTGCTCGCCATCGCGGCCACCGCCAGGCGGATCATGTTGAAAGCGCCGATCAGGTTGACCTGGATGACCTGCGCGAAGGATTCGAGTCTGTGGGGGCCCTTCTTGCCGTTCACGCGTTCCGCGGGGCCGATGCCAGCGCAATTCACGAGGCCGTGCAGCGCACCGAAGCGCTCGCGAGCGCTGTCGACCGCCGCCTGCGCGTCGCTCTCGCTCGTGACGTTCGTCTTGCAGAAGGAGCAGCCCGCGCCGAGCTCGTCGGCGAGCCGCTGCCCGAGCTCTGCATTCAAGTCGGCGATCACCAAGCGTGCTCCTTGCGCATGAAAGCGCCTGACGGTGGCGGCGCCGAGACCAGAGCTACCGCCGGTAACGATGAAGGTCGATGCGTTGAGTTCCATGTCTTGCTCTCGAAGGGTTGAACGTTGATTAGATGGCGTGCTGGAGCAGAATGCCGACGCCTTGGCCGCCGCCGGCGCAAGCGGAAGCGATTGCGAACTCGCCCCTCGCGCGGCGAAGCTCGCGTGCGGCGGCGATGGTCAATCGTACTCCGGAAGCAGCCAGGGGGTGACCAATGGCAATCGCGCCGCCGTGAACGTTGACCCGCTCGCGATCCAGGCCGAGCTCCTTTTCGACGGCTAGATACTGGGCGCCGAACGCCTCGTTGATCTCGAAGCAAGCCACGCTGGCCGAGCTCAGCCCCAGCCGTCCCAGCAGCGCTCGAATCGCCGGCGCGGGGCCGATGCCCATGACTTCCGGCGGAACTCCGACGATGGCGCCAGCGACGACACGCGCGAGCGGCTTCAAGCCGTGAGCGCGCACGTAGTCGCCGGAGGCGACCACGCTGGCCGCAGCGCCATCGACGATGGCCGAGCTATTGCCGCCCGTCTGTACGCCGTCTTTGCCGAAGGCGGGACGAAGCTTCTGCAGCACCTCGAAGGAGCTCGGCCGAACGTGCTCGTCACGATCGAAGCGCTCCACCTTGCGAGGCAGCACGATGCCGCGAGCCTGATAGCCCTCGAGCTGCCATTGCTGGGCCGTCACGGGCGCTATTTCGTCTTGGTAGTGGCCGTCCTGCCATGCCTTCACGGCGCGCTCGAAGCTCTGCGCGGCGAAACGATCGACGTCTTCCCGTGAGATTTCATAGTGGCGCGCGAGGTTTTCTGCCGTCTCCCCCATGCGCGTGTTGGACGCGGTGTCGAGCGTGGCCTCCCACAGGAGGTCCTTGAACTCGACCTGACCCATCCTGAAACCGCTGCGATGTGTGTAGGCGGCCACCGGGTTGCGCGACATCGACTCGGTCCCCACGCACAGCGCGAGCTTGGCTCTGCCGAGCGCTATTTGATCTGCGGCGTTCAAAATAGTTTCAAAGCCCGTGCCGCACAGACGGTGCACCAGCACGGCCGGCACCCCCAGCGGAACCCCCGAGTAAAGCCCGATGTGACGCGGCAGGTAAAAGGCGTCGAAGCTCGATTGCGCCACATTGCCGGCGATCACCGCTCCCACGTCGGCGGCCGGCACGTCCAGGCGTTGAAATAGCGCTCGCGCCACGTGAATACCGAGATCCGTCGGCGATACGCTGCTGAGCACGCTCATGTAATCGGCGAAAGGGGTGCGCACCCCGCCGAGCAGCCAAACGTCATCGTAGCGAGCGACGAGCGCGTGGCGTTCCGAAGATTCGTACATGTTGCCTCCAATCTGCCCTTATCGAGCGGCCGTCCTGTTTCATCGCGTGTGCCGGGAGATCGGCGCCCCGGGGCCTGGCACCACGATCACGCTGGGATCCAACGGTTCCCGATAAAGCCTTTCGACCAACATTGCCCGGCGCGTCAGCACGGCGCGTTGGTTGACATAACCCTTGTCGGTGATTTCGCCGGCATCGATGGCCGCCGGTTCCACTAGTAACAGGGCGCGGCGCGCATACGTCGACGAACCCGTGCCGCCGCGGATCAGAGTAGCTAGGCCTGCTTCGACGCGAGCACGTACGGCCGGTTGCTCCAGCACCGACCAATCGGGCGCGTCGCTCGCCAGCTCGCTACACAGGCTGCGGCAGCCCGCGAGGTTCGGGAAGATCAGCAGCCCGACCTCGTCGCGGTCGTGGCCAGTCAGGACTACGTCCCGCGCCACCGGAGCGAGCGCGGCGATTGCCTCCAGGCGCAGGGTTCCAACGTTGACCCGAGTGGCTGTGCTGAGCTTGAAGTCCTCGCCGATGCGTCCGTCGAATAAGAGCCCTCGCTCGGGGCGCTGCGGATCGACGAAGCGTACGGCATCGCCGGTCTTGAAAAAGCCCTCCTCATCGAAACAGCACGTCGTCAGATCGGCGCGTCGGAAGTAACCGGGCGTGACGTTCGGTCCTCGCACCCGCGCCTCGGTCTTGTCGCCGTTCGGCACCAACTTGAGCTCGCTTCCGGGAAGCGGTAGACCGATGACTCCAGCGCGATCAGGCTGAAAATGGCCGACAGTGGCCGTCGGCGCTGTCTCGGTCAATCCCCACGACGAGACCATCGGCAGGTCACGTCCGAGTGTACGTCGAGCCAGACTCCCAAGCGCGTCCCACAGGTGCTGCGGCAGCGCCGCCCCGGCATAAAAGATCAGCTCGAGCTGACCAAAGAAGCGGCTGCACAGCGCGGGCTCATCGCGTAGCGCCGACACCAGCATGTCGTACGCGCGGGGTACGTTGAGTGAGAGCGTCGGACCGACCTGCCGCAGGTTGATCAAGGTCTCCTCGAATTCGCCTGGCAATGGGCGACCGCGATCGATGTACAGTGTACCGCCGCTGCGAAGAACCATGTTGAAGTTGTGGTTTCCGCCGAAGGTGTGATGCCACGGCAGCCAATCGAGCAGCACCGGTGGTCGGCTCAAGAAGTGCCAGATCTGCGCGATCGCCTGCTGGTTCGAGCACAGCATGCGCTGGGTGTTGATCACGCCTTTTGGGTCGCTCGTCGAGCCCGAAGTGAACATCACCTTGGCCACGGTGTCGGGCCGAATCGCCGCAAAAGCGCGCTCGACGGCGCGCTCGTTGCGCGCGCCCTTCAACGACTCGAAGGGCACCGCTCCGTCGCGCGCCGCCTGGTCGCCGCTCACGACCAAGCCGCCGTGCAAATCGGCCACCGCCGCCAGAGCTGGCTCGAAGCGAGGGAGATCGCTCACGTACACGAGCCCTGGGCGCAGGGTTCGCAGGATGCCTCTCAACTTGCTGAAATCTTTGGAGACCAGTGAGTAGGCTGGGGAAATCGGCGCGACCGGCACGCCCACGTGCAGGCACGCCAGACTGAGCACCGCGTGCTCCACGCTATTTTCCGACAAGATCGCGACTGGGCGCTCCGCGGACAACTCGCGGCCGAGCAACCAGGCTCCCACGCGCCGCACTTGCTCGAGCATTTCGCGGTAGTTGAGCCCGTGCCAGCCCGCCTCGTGACGCTCGACGACGAAGGCTCGCTCGGGCGCGCGGCGCGCCCAGTCTTCGAGGAACTCGCCACTACATCGTGCGTAGGCGCCGAGCGCGTAGCTAGAACACAGCAAGGAATCGTGCTCACGTCGCAGCAGCTTGACTGCAGGTGGCGCGAATACGTGCTCGGGGGCAGTTCCAGCTTGGTTCACGGCGTCGGCTCGATCTCGATCAGTCACAGCGCGCGCGGAATGCGACGCACCATTTTCCGGCCACGCGCCCCCTCTTGCGGACGCCCGGAGGTCCGTCTTGCCCTCGCTGGCCACGCAGGTGTCTTGGAGGCATTCGGCAAAGTAGTACTATAGTAGATGTCAGCTGTCCAGCTCACCGCCGACTGTCACCCTTCCCTGCAGGCTGTCGTTAGCAACGGAAATTTTCAAATTGAGCACCTTTTGGCGTCGACTGGAGTCGATCGTTGTCTGGTTTCTCAGCAAGAGCGGTCGTCGCCAGGGCGAAGATTATTATAGAGCACACGCCCGAGAGATACTATAGTATCTCTCGGGCGGTCGCGGACGGCGAGGGAGCTGCCCTCTGCTGCGCCGCCTGGACCAGGGTCTGACGACAGTGCGTGGGGAGTTGCTCTCAGGAGAATGAACAAGATGAGTCAACGCTCGAGATCGGTAAGCCAGAGGCGATTGTTGGGGGCTTGGTTGATCCTCGCGAGTTGCGCGTGGGTCGGCCTCGCAAACGCGCAAGCGACGACCGCAGCGCAGGAACCCGCAGTGGCGCCAGAGCCGGGCGCCGACGCCCCGCCGCCTGCCGCCGAGGCACCTGCCCCGCCGCCTGTCGCCGAGGCGCCTGCCCCGCCGCCTGCCCCGCCGCCCCCGGAAGGCCCTCCACCCTCCGCGATCCCGGATGGCGAGGCTCCTAGCAAGCCAATCCCGCCGGCCTTCGCCCCCGCGATTCCCAACATCGACTTCGGCGGGCGTCTGCAGACCGCGATCAGGTTGCAAAATCCAAACGATCCGGCGAAGTTGAACGACATCAGCGAAGTGCTGTCCGCGGATCTTCTGGCCTCGGGCCAAATTCATCGCTACCTGAAGTGGCAAGTGAGCCTGACTTTCAGCTATGCAGGGACTCCCGGGCAGGCGAGCTCCGTGAACGTGCAGCCGCTCGACGTGCTCGCTCGCATTGAGCCGTTGCCAGAGTTCAACGTTTACATAGGCCGCATGCTCGTGGTCGCGGATCGCTTCGCTCCAAGTGGTCCATGGGGTATGGATGAGTTCTTCTTCCCAGGCTTTTTTCCGCTGGTTGCAGCGCCCGCGCTACCCAAGGCTGGGGCCGTAGGGCGTGATGTCGGCGCGACAATCTGGGGCGCGCCGCTCAAGGGTCACATCAAATATTACGTGGGGGCCTTCAACCTTTATGATCCGTTGCTCAATCCACTGCTCACCGGACGACTCCAAGTCAGTCTGTTGAATGGTGAGCCGGCTTTCTATCACCGCACCACGTATTTCGGCACCAAGGACCTCATTTCCGTCGGCATCGGCGGGCAGTACCAAAAGGACGGCTCGGTCCAAGTCGTCCCGGCTACCACCCCTCCCACGGTGCCTCTCACGGACGATTACAGCAACGTCACAGCTGACCTCACGTTCGAGAAGAACATCGGCGATGCCGGTACGGTCTCAGTCGTGGGCGCTTACTACAAGTACAACGGGGACTACCAGCGCTGGAAAAACCTTGGGGTGGCCTCGGTGGGCTATATGCTGCCAAAACCCATCGGTATTGGAAAGGTGCGCGCCACCGTTCGCTACCAACGCGCCTTGGACGGGGCTCCAGGCGCAGACGCATCGAGTCTGCTCGACGCACAGGTCAGCTACAACATCGCCGCTTGGTACGCTCGGTTCCAGGTCGGCTATCGCCACGGCGATACGTACCTAGCCCCTACAGCGATGACCGCCGCACGAATGCAGCCCAACAACATGGCCTACTTCGGCGTCACGCTCGCCGATCCGTGAGCCCCGATTCGCGTTTCCGCAGCAGCGAATCGCTCGAAGCGACGAGAACCAAGTCCGAATCCCCCCACCAAAGAACTGGAGATTGTCGATGGAAAGCACTCGCCGGGCGCTCGCAAGCCTCGCAATTCTGTTGCTTGCGATCGCGTGCAGGAAAGGCTCCGACCCAACGTCAGGGAAGGAGCTACACCCGGACGTCAGTGCCGCGATCGCCAAATCCGAATCGATTCGGGTCGGGTTGATCGCTTCGCTGACGGGGAAGTATTCCGCGCTCGGGAGCGAGGACAAGAAGGCGGTGGACCTGGCCGTGGAGCAGATCAACGCGGCTGGCGGCCTCTTGGGTAAGAAAGTCGAGCTGATCACGCGCGACGATCAAACCCTGCCCGACAAATCGGTGCTCGCTTACAACGAGCTGAAGGCACAGGACGTGGTCGCCGTCATCGGCTCGGTGTTTTCGAACTCTGCGCTGGCGACGCTGCCTCTGGCTCAAGCCGACGGTGTTCCTTACCTGTCGCTCACTCCCGCGGAGGAGCAGGTCATTCCCGTCAAGTCGTACGTGTTCGTGATCCCTGCGTTGGCCAACGCCTACGCGGAGCGATACCTCGAGTACATGCAGGCCAGCAAGATCAGCAAGATCGCGATCGCTCACGACACGAAGAGCGCCTACGCCATTTCCGGCTACAATTCGACGAAATCACTCGCCGCCAAGTACGGTGTTCAGCTCGTACGCGACGAGGAGTTCGAGACCGCGACCAACGATTTTAGCCCGCTCTTCACGCACCTCAAAGGCGCGAACGCCCAAGCCTTCCTGTTCTGGGGCACCGGGCCGGCGGGCGTGATCGCGACGAAGCAGTACGCCGCATCGGGGCCCAAGGTGCCACTCTTCATGACGCCGGCGCAGGCGAGCAAGCTCTGGATCGATCCCGTCGGCCCCGCGGGTGAGGGCGTCACGGTCTTGAGCGCCATTGGCGTGGTTGGAGACTACTTGCCGGACGGTCCGCAGAAGCGGGTGATCCAGCAGATGGCCACACCCTATCAACAGAAGCACGGCTATCCGCCGCCGCAGTTCGCACAGGACGGCTATAGCGCCTGCCTACTGCTGTTCGAAGCCATCAAGAAGGCGGGCAGCGCGGAGCGGCCCAAGATTCAACAGGCGCTCGAAAACCTCAACCTGGTGACGCCGAACGGCGAGTACAAATACGGCCCGACCGATCACTCTGGCCTGACTCGCGACTACATCTCGGTAAACGTCGTGAAAGAAGCCAAGTTCGTGCCGACCGATTGGGCGAAGGACAAGCTCAAGCAGACGCTGGCCGAGCAGCGGTGACGCGCGCAATGCTTCACGTCCAAGGACTCAGCCGGCGATTTGGCGGCGTGTACGCGGTGGAGGGCGTGAGCTTGCGTGTCGAACCGGGAGAGCTGCGAGGCGTGATCGGACCGAACGGAGCAGGAAAGTCTACGCTTTTTCATCTCATCGCGGGACACCTCAAGCCGAGCGCGGGCCGAATCTCCCTCTCGGACGAAGCGATCGATCGCCTGCGCCCCGACCAGCGAGCAAGGCGAGGCATCGCGATCGTCTACCAGGGGGATCGGATCTTTCGCCGGATGAGCGTGCGAGAGAACGTGATGGTGGGCGCGCACTGCAATGCCCGTCACGGTTTTTTGGCGGCAGCCTTGCGCTTGCCGAGTTGCCGGCACGAAGAACGAGAGTTGCGAACGCAAGCGGACGCCATGCTCGAGCGCGTCGGCTTGGCCGCAGTCGCGGACCAACCGGCGGAGTCATTGCCGCTCGGGCAACAGCGCACTGTGCAGCTCGCACGCGCGCTGGTGGCCAACCCCAAGCTGCTTCTATTGGACGAACCGGCCGCGGGCCTGCGGGCTCCCGAACGTGTCAAGCTCGCTGGCTTGATTCGAGACGCCCGTGGCTCCGGCCTGACCGTGCTGCTCGTCGAGCATGACGTCGCACTGGTCACGAGCTTGTCCGACAAAATCACGGTGCTCGATCTCGGTCGCGTCATCGCCGAGGGAGAGCCGAGCGCCATTCGTCGCGATCCGAAGGTGCTCTCGGCATACCTCGGGCAGGCCGGGACCGCATGATCCGAGTCGAGGACTTGAGCGTGCGCTATGGCGCGGCGACCGCGCTCGACGGAGTTTCGCTGAGCGTCGCTCCCGGCGAAAAGGTCGCGCTGATCGGTGCGAACGGTGCCGGCAAGTCCACACTGCTCAACGCTCTCTCGGGCATGGTCCCCACGGCCGCCGGGACGATCCGCCTCGACGGCCGCTTGGCGCACGTGCCGGAAGGTCGGCAGTTGTTTGCCGACTTGACCGTAGACGACAACTTGCGCCTCGGCGCGTTCCGCGTGCGCGAGCGCAACCCGGCCTGGATTTACGAGTTTTTGCCCGAGCTCGGTCGGCTGCGCGGGCAGAAAGCGGGCAGCTTGTCGGGCGGGCAACAGCAGATGGTGGCGATTGGCCGCGGGCTGATGGCACAGCCCGACATCCTCGCGATCGACGAGATGTCGCTCGGGTTGGCTCCCATCATCGTGCAACAGCTTGCCGAACGGCTCTCCGAGCTGAACGCCCAGCGCGGACTCACGCTGCTACTGGTGGAGCAGAGCGCGCGAGTAGCACTATCGCTTTGTGACCGGGCTTACGTGCTCGAGACCGGCCGAATCGTGACGCAGGGCAGCGCGGCACAGCTGACCGACTCACCTTTCGTAGTAGCCGCCTACCTTGGCAGTCCCGTGCAAGGAGCGTTATGAGCGCGTTCCTGTCGTATCTGATCCATGGCATTTCGTTGGGCTGCGGCTTTGCGCTGATCGCAAGTGGCATCATCATCATCTACCGCGTCACGCGCGTCGTGAATCTAGCGCAGGGCATGTTCGCGGTCGTTGCCGGCTTCAGCGCGGCAAGTCTGCTCGACGCAGGCCTACCGCACGTGCTGGCCGAGTCGCTGGCAATTGGCACGTCGTTGGCCGTCGGAGTCTTCACCGGTTACGTGGCGGTCGGGAGGCGCGGCACGAGCTCGCAGGCGTCGCTGATCGTGACGCTCGGCATCGGCATCTTCGGCTACGCGGTCGAGCTGCTCACCTGGGGCGATCAACCGCGCTCTTTCGCAGGTCTCGCGGGCTCATTCGAGCTGTTGGGTGTCGACGTTCCGAAGCAAGACCTGCTGGTTACACCGCTCACCTTGCTAGTCTTCGTCGCGCTCGAGTTGTTCTTCGAACGCACCTACCCAGGCAAGGCCATGACCGCGTGCGCTTCGAACCCCTACGCCGCGGCGCTGCAAGGCATCGGTGTCCGACGCATGAGCTTCTGTGGTTTTGGGCTCGGGGGCGCGCTCGGCGGCGTCGCGGGTGTGCTGCTGACGCCGCTGCACCCCGTCTCGTATGACAGTGATGTCTCGCTTTTCGTGAACGGTTTCGCGGCCGCGATCCTCGCTGGTTTGAAGCGACCAGTCCTAGCGCTGGCCGGCGGTTTGCTGCTCGGGGTGGCCGAATCGATGGTCGCTGGCTACTCGAAAGCCTCGTATCAAAGCTCACTCGCTCTGCTGCTCACGCTCGCCATTTTGATCGTGCAGGCGACGCGCCGCGAGACGCTTCACGCGCTGGAAGAATCATGAGCTTCGACTCGCGCTCGGCTACCATCGCCGCGTTTGCCGGTGCCGCCTTCGCCGCCGCGGCACTCCTCGACGAGAGCGCGCTCTCCGCCTACGTACTGTTGACCCTGACGGCCAGCGTCACGGTCGGCGTCTCGCTACTGATGGGGCATGCCGGCCAAGTGTCGCTCGGACACGGCGCTTTTTACGCTTGTGGCGCATACGCGGCCGGCCTGCTGGCGACACACGGCTCTCCAACTTGGCTCGGATTGCTGGCCGCGCCGCTGGCCTCGGCAGCCGTCGCGACGATCGTCGGCGTTCCGCTGCTGCTACTGCGCGGTCATCACCTGGCATTTGCCACGCTGGCCTTCCAGCTGATTTTCTCGTCACTGATCAGCGAGCTTTCGATCACCGGCGGTGACGTCGGGTTACAGGGAATTCCCCGGCTCAGCGTCGCTGGCATCGCCCTGACATCCGTGCGCAGCTACGCCTATTTGAGTTGCACGACACTTCTGCTGATCGTGGTGATAGCGCAGAACATCCTCTCCTCGCGCCCCGGCCGCGCGCTGCGCGCTCTGTCGTCGAGCGAGGTCGCCGCTGCGTCATCTGGGGTGGCGGTCGGTCATTACAAGCTCGCGATGTTCGCGCTCTCCGCCGGCTTCGCCGGGCTGGCAGGCGGCGTCTACGCCTATTACATGGGTTACCTCTCTCCGGGCTCGTTCCCAGTCATGCTCTCAATCGAGTACATCGTCATGGCCGCGGTCGGCGGCCTCGGAAAGGTCTCCGGAGCGGTCGCGGGCAGCGCCGTCGTCTTCCTGCTCGTTCACGGGCTGAGCCGCATCGCCACCCTGAGCGGCATGCCGAGCACCGCCCCCATCATCCTCTCCTACGCCGTCTACGCCGTCTTGCTGGTGAGCGCGGTGCTCTTTCTGCCCAGCGGATTGCTGGGCTTGGCCACGACGATTGCAGCTCGAGTGCGTGGCCGTGCCGCCAGCACCGTCAGAAAAGCACAAGAAACTGCCGCGCCAGCGGGAGACGGCCGCGATGGGACAGCGACAGCCGAGCGGGTGGCTTCGAAGCACGGGAGCGTCTCGTGAGCGCGACCATTCGGGTGTTGTCCGATCCTCCGCAGAGCGCCCCGGCGCTGGCCGGTGAAACCATCCTCGAGAGCTTGCTCCAGGCAGGCGTGGCTTTCCCCCACAACTGCCAATCGGGCAATTGCGGGGCGTGCAAGTGCGAGCTGATCGACGGAGACACCTTGGAGCTACCCTATTCAGAATACGCCCTGAGTGCGGAGGAACGCGCCCGCAACCTGATCCTCGCCTGTCGTACCCAGGTGTGGGGTGATTGCAGCGTCCGTCCGCTCGATGCCGACGAGATGGTGCTGCATCCGTCACGCGTGATGCGCTGCCGCGTCGTCGACATCCAGGAGCTGACGCACGACATTCGGGGCCTTCAGCTCGCGATACTGAGCGGCGGTCCCTACGGCTTTTCGGCGGGACAACACGCGCGGCTCAAGTTCGCCCCAGGGATCCCTGAGCGCAGCTACTCGATGGCGAACGTCGCTGAACAGCCGACCTTGGAGTTTCACATCCGACAAGTGCCGCGCGGACAGGCCAGTGGTTACGTGTTCACCAACCTGCGAGTCGGCGCCGAGGTGATGGTATCCGGGCCGCTCGGAAACGCTTACTGGCGCGAGACGCACCGCGGGCCGATGCTCGCGATTGCAGGCGGCAGCGGCATGGCGCCGATCAAATCCATCATCGAAACTGCGCTCCTGGACGATCCCACCCGGACCATCCACTGCTATTTCGGAGTTCGCGAGGAGCGAGATGTCTACTTGGAGAGTTACCTCGTGGAGCTCGGGCGGCGACACCCCAACTTGCACGTGCAAATCGTGCTCTCTCAGCCCCACGGGCCGACGC
>Ga0302323_100000498_pt1 | contig 31370 bp, 24 predicted proteins | sample Fen_T0_3_FD_201950 | JGI IMG/M metagenome (GOLD analysis project Ga0302323, IMG submission 201950) | Peat permafrost microbial communities from Stordalen Mire near Abisko, Sweden - Fen_T0_3 | ecosystem: Environmental > Terrestrial > Soil > Wetlands > Permafrost | place: Sweden: Abisko...
AGGCGCTCGCGTGCAGCATCGACCACAGCGCGACCGTGGCGCACGAGCCGACACCTAAATCCTGCAGTTTTCGACGAGAACGCGGCCCCAACTGTTTCAAAGACGGGCGATTACCACCGCGATCTCGGATACTTATCGCAGAAGCCGCCGATCTCGACGTTCGAAGCACTTGCCAACGAGTTCGAGCCGAGCAAATGGCTGATCATGGACGTCGTGGTCCGCTCCGGGTTCCTCGCTCCGCGCGATGACCTGGCTCGCCACCGGCCTGCCCACCGCTCGAGTTCAGCCGCCGCCGCGGTCGCCAGCTCGACCGCCGCGGTCCCGCCCGAGCTCGCGGGCGCCCCTGGGGACGCCGGCGATCACGCGGCCCAGGGGCGAGGTCTTCGGGCCCTTCTAAATTTAAAGCCTGCAAAGGACTGCAAAGGCCTGCTAAGGCGCCGCCGCTGACTGCGCCGCCGCCGACCGCGCTGCGGCAGCTCGGCCGGGGCGATCGCCGTTGGATGTTCTGCCGGCCAGACGTCTGGACGTTCGTCGCCCAGGTCGGCGAGGTCGTCGTGCTCGGTGAGATCCTCGCGCCCGCCACCGCCGATCGCGCGGCGCCAGCTCGACCGCCGCCCTGGTGACGCCGGAGACCAGAGCGAGCTGCGCGGCCTGCGCCCGCGCTCGCCAGCTCACCCGCCGCGATCCTGCCCGAGCTCGGCGCCCTGGGCAATGCCGGCGACCACCGCGAGGTCCTCTGCCCGCGCCGCCGCGCCAACTCGGCCCCCGCCGCGGTCGCCGCCCCCGCCGTGCTCGCCGACGTCGACCAGGCCGAGAACGTCCAGCTCGTCGGGGACCGCGGTGGCATGGAGCCGTCCGCGAGCACTGCCAGCGGCGATCGCCGCCGCGTGCGAGACCGTATCCGGACGTGTGCCACGATCTCCTGCGCGGCCAACTTCGCAGCGACGTCGCCGGCGTTGGCACCGCCCATCTCATTGAGCACCGCGTACAGCCCCATGCGAGGCTCCACGATGATCACGTCCTGGTTGCTCCCTCGAACCTGGCCGCAATGGGTCTCGCCCCCAGCTTGATGTTGTTTATCCCGCTCATCGGCCGGACCGTAGACCGGATCGCACGCCGCCTCCCACCGCAGCGCACGAACTTGCTCGGTCGAGCTCAAGCTCCGGCGACCATCAGCTCGGCGCCGAGCGTCGACCGAGGTGAGGACCTCCAGCTCAGATCGCCGACGTCGACCCATCGCGGCCGCTTGATTCCGTCGCGAATTCAAAGCGACCACAACCGGGTGGAGCAGGGGCCATAGGAGCCGGTCAGGTCCGGAGCCAGGCTGCGGAGGTGAGCGGATCCACGGGAGCCAGCTGACCGCCGTCTCGCGGCGGCGGTTAGTGGATCCAACGCGGGCCGTGACGATGTCAGTGGACGTCGGGCGATCCCAGAAGGGGACCGGCCATGCTCCAGTCGAAGGCCAGTGGCATTGATCCTGTTCTGCTCGCCATCGTGCTCAACGCCCGTCCATGGGATCGCATGGCGCATCGAGGTATCGCTTGACGCGGCAGTGGATTGTGAGGCGCCACTTGCCCGACCACGAGCGGCAACGCGCGCTGTGCACGACACCCTCCAGCTGCACCTTGATGGTGGTCTGCCCATCGCACCAGCGTAGGCCGCACGTCCCGTCACCGCGAGCGCTAACCTGCGTCTCGCCTCCGACACCGTGGCGATCGCGTTCACCTCCGCGTCGCACGGCTCGCCGCTAGGATGGGAATTTTGCTCGTAGTGGAAGCAGCGCCGTCCAGATATCCACAAGGTCTTGGCTCGGCCCGTACTTGCCTGTGCCTTTGTCGAGCTTACGGACTGCCTGGACAGCCGCTCGAACCTTGCTATCCGTCAGAGAGTCCGCGGCATCCTGGTGGGCCGCAATGAACGAGTTGATCACGCTCGCAGGGATCTTCTCCTCGTCGCAACCGTACGCGAAATAGAGGTACACAGTTCCGAGAATCGCGTGGCAATTGTCTACCCACCGGTAGTTCGGCGTCAGACGTTCTCCTTAATCGACGAGCCGTCCAGGTTCCCACAACAAATCGCGGCTGTCTACCTGCCTGAGCGGGCAGTCCTCGACAAGAGCGGCTGGAGTGCGTCGGAGATCCATGGTGGCTCGGTCCCGGCAACACCGCGATCGCAGAACCGCACCGCCGTCGCGAGCCTTCGCCGCGCGATCGCCACGTAGCCGGGGTGCAGCTCGAATCTGATGAACCGGCGCGGCGAGGCCGTGTTTCCGGCGCGGCGAATTGGTCCAGCACGAGGGACCTCGATCCGCACACGCATCACCGGCGCGGGCGTCACAGGGCCGGGCAACACGGGAACCTGCCGGTCGAGCATGGGCCTCGGCCGCGCGCGTGTGAGGATGCGCCAGCCGCTCAGGTCAGCCCCAGCAGGCTCCGGGCGACGTCCAACACTCCGATCTCCAGCTCGCGAGGTGCGGGTACTCCGCGATGACGAGCTGCACGACCTGGTTCTCATGCGTCGGAGGCCTGTCGCTCCTGATGGCCTCGTCAACGATCCTGACGAGGTAGTCCCGCCGCGGCTCGCCCTCGCGCTTCTTTCGCCTACCCATCGGCCGCGCACCATCCGGCACCATACGTGTCACCGGGTTGGCCACCTCGATCGTGATCGCGCCGGCAGCGCCGGTCAAAGTGGGTGCCGACCGATGAAGTCGCGAATGCCAGCGATCATCAGCTTGATTGCGGCAGGTGTCTGGTTCTTAAACTCTGCCTTAGCGTGAGCGGCGTCGTTCCTTGTAGCTTGCCAGGCCACGACGAACTTCCGTTGGGCCTCATCGTAGACCGCCGCCTTCTTGAGCTCGTCGTTCATCACGCTGGCCTTGAGCGGTTTCCCATTCAACTCCACTGGAATCCCGCTCTTGACGCAAAGACTCCGGATGTGCTCCTCCAATGCGGCTCCGGCCAACACCGCAGCGGGAAGGGAAAACTCGCCGTCGTTGATGAGTGCATCGGCCTGCTCCAGCAGGTCCGAAAGGACCGCACTTGAGATGCGCCCGTAAATTGACTCGATCCGGTCCGCGGCAACGTCGGCGCGGAGTGCCCTCAAGATCCCGCGGTAACCAGCGACGCCATCTTGCTCCCAACCCGAGTTCTGCATGCGCTGCCTGGCGGTGTCAGCCTGATCATCATACGCAGAACCAGGTAAGGCGTTCCGTCTAATGCAGGCGTCTAGTGCCGTTCCCACCTCGATAAGGCGCTCGTGATCTTCGTCTGGAGTCCTGACCCTGAGTGCAAGAGCGGCATCGATGTCCTGAAGCATCTCGTCCTTCGTTGGGCGCGGCATCATCGCGAATGTAACCCATCGAGTGTCCGCATCCCATGGTCAACCATGAGGTCGGTCAGATACGCGGGATCGTCCCGCGTGCCCGCCCAAGCTTGGCGCGCGCGGTCCGCTTGCAACGCGCGGTGCTCTCACGCTCGTCGAGGATCGACCGCCGCATCCCGCAGCCGCCCGGTCGCCCGCTGCAGCTCGGCGTGCGCAGCCTGCCCGCCGATGCCCAGGACGAGCTCGACACTTGGTAACGCCGTCGGCGTGCTCGTCGGCGACGTCCAGCGCGCAGCCGCGCGCAGTGTCACCGCGTGGGTGATGCAGACGTGCGCACAGGCGCGGCGGGGTCCGGCCCGGCGGATGTGAGTGCGTCGAGCTCCTGCTCGACCCCGCGGTCTCGCCGACCAGCCCCAGCGCACGGCTCTGGTCGGCCTGGGCCGGTACTGGATCGTGCGCACGCTGATGTCGAGCAACTCCGCCGCCTTGGCGGTCGAGCTGTTGGAGACCTGGAGGGTCGCCAGGATCGCCCATCGTTCGATCTCGGCCATCGTCGAGCCAAGGACGCGGACCGCGCCGCGGACCGGCTGCGCGATCGACTTCGACGCGATGCTGATCACGATCGAGCGCACCCGCGAGCGCTGCGCCCTGCGGCTCGAGACCGAGAACCTGCGGCGCCAGCTGCGCGAGCGCGACGCCGAGGGTCTGCGCGGCCTGATCGGCGCGAGCCCGGCGATGCAGCAGGTCTACCGGTTTGCGTGCTGTCCCATCGCTGGCCGAGCAACGTGCGCGAGCTCGAGAACGCGATCGAATGCGCCGTCGTGATGTGCGAGACCGCGTGCATCGGCGCCGCGGTTCTGCGGTTCGAGATCGGCTTCGTGAGGTAGTCGGTGGCGCCAGCGCGCATCGCCTCGACCGCGGACGCCACATCGCCGTACGCGGTCGCGACGATCACCGGCAGCTCGGCGTCGTGCTCGTGGAGCTTGCGCAGCAGCGTCATGCCGTCCATCACCGGCATCCGCAGGTCGGTGACGACGATCTCGGGTGGTCGTTCGGCGGCGATCGCGAGCGCGGCCTGGCTATCCTTGGCGGTGTCGACCGCGTAGCCGGCGAGGCGGAGCAGCTTCTCGAGGCCGCTGCGCGCGCTGGCCTCGTCGTCGACCACGAGGATCCGCGCGCCGGTCACGCTCGGCCCCGGGGGCGCCGCCAAAGCCCCCCCCCTTGACCTACCTCGCTGCCGACCACCGCTACGCCACGATGAACTACCGCCGCTGCGGGCGCAGCGGGCTGAAACTCCCCGCCGTGTCCCTCGGCTTCTGGCACAACTTCGGCGACGGCCGGCCTCCCGAGCTGAACAGCGCCATCATGCGCCGCGCCTTCGACCTCGGCGTCACCCACTTCGACCTGGCCAACAACTATGGCCCGCCCTATGGCAGCGCCGAGACCAACTTCGGGCGCGCGTTCGCGGCCGACTTCCGGCCGTACCGCGACGAGCTGATCATCTCGACCAAAGCCGGATACGACATGTGGCCCGGTCCCTATGGCGAGTGGGGCTCGCGCAAGTCCCTGCTGGCCAGCCTCGATCAGTCGCTCGGCCGCATGGGCCTGGCCTACGTCGACATCTTCTACAGCCATCGCTTCGACCCCGCGACGCCGCTCGAGGAGACGATGGGCGCGCTCGATACGGCCGTCCGCTCCGGCCGGGCGCTGTACGCGGGCGTCTCGAACTACGGGCCCGAGCAGACGCTGGAAACCGCGCGGATCCTGAAGGACCTGGGCACGCCCCTGCTGATTCACCAGCCGCGCTACAGCATGCTCGACCGTCGGGTCGAGCACGGCCTGCTCGATGCACTCGGCAGTCTCGGCGTCGGCGCGATCTGCTTCTCGCCGCTGGAGCAAGGCATCCTGACCGACCGCTACCTCGGCGGGATCCCGGACGGCTCGCGCGCGAGCGTCGGTCACTTCCTCAAGGCCGAGCGGCTCAACGACAACGTCATGACGCACATCAGGGCGCTCGATGCCATCGCGAAGGGCCGCGGCCAGTCGCTGGCGCAGCTGGCGCTCGCCTGGACGCTGCGCGATCAGCGTATGACCTCCACGCTGATCGGCGCCAGCAGCGTCGCGCAGCTGGAGGCCAACGTGGCCGCGCTCGCGAACCTGGCGTGCACCCCCGATGAGTTGGCCGCGATCGACGAGCACGCGGTCGACGGCGGGATCGCGATCGGGTCCAACCGGAGTTAGTTTTTTGCGAATCACCTCTCGGCCCCGCGCCCAGCACGGCTCGGCTGCCTGCGAGGACGTATGCAGCATCCTGACCACAATATGGATCTGCGCAGGTTCAGGGAACGTCACCTCCGCATGAGTTGACCGCCTTCGACGAAGGCCAGGTACGTGGGGAGCCTTGTCCGAGCTCGGGCCCATCGAGCGCTCGCTGTCTATCGGCGGTGGACAGTGTGCTCGCCGGGTCCAAGCTTTGTCGCCCGGCCGTGGACAGGTGGGTCGCTGTCGACTGTCTGGATGCGGCGATCACGGCTATCGCCATCGCGGAACGCTAGAACCTGAGCGCAGATCGGATTCTGGCAACCACCGCGCGTGCAGGCACGTCTCGTGCTTGGCGGTCTCACTCGAACCGAGGGACGAGGGCCAGGTCTGGAACACGCGACATCAAGCCCGGAGCCGGACGAGCCGTACCACTCGGTCGCTCACGGCCCGCGCTGGGGGCGGCTTGCAGCGGTCGATGGATTGCTGCGGGCGCACCACTGCGACCATGGGTGTCTCCCGATTCGTTAGCACTCTAGAAACAGCCAATTACAAAGGGGTTTCCATGTACACAGCAATAGATCAAGTCTTGCCGACAAGAATGTTCTTCTGTCCTCCAACGCAGCTGCCGCCGTGCGGCTTCGGGCCACCGGACGGCGGGGCGCAGGCGCAGGCGACGTTCACGCCGGTCAACTGCAACATCACGCTGATGACGCTGTGCACGCCGGTCTGCGGGCAGGCGGCGGCGCCGCAGCTCGCTGCCGGCGGCGCGCAGGCGCAGGCGACGTTCACGCCGATCAACTGCAGCATCACGCTGGCGACGTTGTGCACGCCGGTCTGCGGGCAGGCAGCGGCGCCGCAGCTCGCTGCCGGCGGCGCGCAGGCGACGTTCACGCCGATCAACTGCAACATCACGGTGGCGACGTTGTGCACGCCGGTCTGCGGGCAGGCGCAGGCACTGCAGCTCGGTGCCGGCGGCGCGCAGGCGCAGGCGACGTTCACGCCGATCAACTGCAACATCACGGTGGCGACGTTGTGCACGCCGGTCTGCGGGCAGGCAGCGGCGCCGCAACTCGGCGCCGGCGGGGCGCAGGCGACGTTCACGCCGGTGAACTGCAGCATCACGCTGGCGACGTTGTGCACGCCGGTCTGCGGGCAGGCAGCGGCGCCGCAGCTCGGCGCCGGCGGCGCGCAGGCGACGTTCACGCCGATCAACTGCAACATCACGGTGGCGACGTTGTGCACCCCGGTGTGCGGGCAGGCGCAGGCACTGCAGCTCGGTGCCGGCGGCGCGCAGGCGCAGGCGACGTACACCCCGATCAACTGCAACATCACGGTGGCGACGTTGTGCACCCCGGTGTGCGGGCAGGCGCAGGCACTGCAGCTCGGTGCCGGCGGCGCGCAGGCGCAGGCGACGTTCACGCCGATCAACTGCAACATCACGGTGGCGACGCTGTGCACGCCGGTGTGCGGGCAGGCGCAGGCACTGCAGCTCGGTGCCGGCGGCGCGCAGGCGCAGGCGACGTTCACCCCGATCAACTGCAGCATCACGCTGGCGACGTTGTGCACCCCGGTGTGCGGGCAGGCGCAGGCACTGCAGCTCGGTGCGGCCGGCGCGCAGGCGCAGGCGACGTTCACGCCGGTGAACTGCAGCATCACGCTGGCGACGTTGTGCACGCCGGTGTGCGGGCAGGCAGCGGCACCTCAGCTCGGTGCGGGCGGGGCGCAGACGACGTTCACGTTCGTGCACTGCGGCATCACGCTGATGACGCTGTGCACGCCGGTGTGCGGGCAGGCGGCTCACTAGTTATCTGACTCGACCCGGGGGGACGCGATGTTCTTGACCCAGACTAATCTTGTTCATTACCTTCTGTCTCGAGACGTGGTCACCGCGGACGCTGTCGTCGACGGTGACTTCGGGATCCTGGAGGTGCGGCGGCGGAATCGCAATTTTCGCGTGATGCGAAACCAAGGTGATGGCTTGTTCGTCAAGCAGATACCGTCGCTGGTTCCGGAGACTGTGATGTCGTTGCGGCGCGAGGCTGCCTGCTACCGACTCACAGCCACCATCGCGTCGCTCTCGGCGCTGAGGCGTTATGCGCCCCAGCTGGTTGACTACAATCCAGTGAAGCACGTCATCGTCACGAAGCTGATCGAGGGCGCGCGCAGCCTCATGGACTATCATCTTGCGCTCCCGCACTACCCCGCACAGCTCGGCGGCCTGCTCGGTCGCGCGCTCGGGGAGTTGCACATCGACGCTGCCGCGGCGTCGCACGCGATCAGCGCGACCGGTCAGTTCACCGGCATCGCGCCCTGGGTGCTGTCGATCGCTCGCGACGCCGAGTCGGTCATGCCCAGCATGAGCACCGGCAGCCGCGCGCTGGTCGCGGTGATCCGCCAGACGCCGGGCCTGTCGCAGGCCCTGCTCGACCTCCACGCGGGCTGGCGCCCGATCTGCCTGATCCACGGCGATGTCAAATGGGACAACTTCATGCTGATCGGCGAGCCAGACGCCGAGCCCAGCGCACCCGGCGCCGCGCTGCGCGTCGTCGACTGGGAGCTCGCAGATCTCGGGGAGCCCGCCTGGGACGTGGGATGCGCGCTCGCGGCGTGGCTCCAGCACGGCCTGCTCACGATCACCGCCACGACGCCGGGCAACGTCACCGGCGACACCGTGCGCGCGACCTGGCCCGCGATCGCGGCGTTCTGGGCCGGTTACGTCGAGGCTGCGGGGCTCGTTCCGTCGCAGGCCCGCGAGCTGCTCCACGCCGCGATGCGGTTCGTCGGCGCCCGGCTCGTGCTGACCGCCTTCGAGTTGCTCGCCAGCGCATCGACCCTCACGCCCCAGGCCGCGCTGTGCGTTCACATCGCCACCGCGATCCTCGGCGATCCCGCGCGGATGCTCGAGGAGCTGCTCGGACTCCGCTTCGTACCGCTCGCCGCCGTGGCTCGGCCGCGCGCGCACCCCGCGGTCCCGGCGCCCGAGCGGGCATCCCCGCGCCGCAGCGCCGATGCGTTCCCGCCCGATACGCAGACCCGGCTCGACACGCTGCTGCGCACCACCGAGATCCTGTCGGAGACCCAGTTCCGGTTTGGCGACGGCGAGCCGATCCAGCTCGCAGCGCTGGCCTCGCCGCGTGCGGATCGCGCATCTCCCGATCCACTGGCCGACGCGCTGGTCCCGCTGCTGTACCACTTCGGCTACGCGCGCGGCGAGCCCGGTCCGGTGCCGTCATCGGCGATGCGAGCGCTCGCCGAGCACACGCCGTTCACCGTCGACGCCGCGTTCACGGCGCAGCTTTCCGCCGCCAACCGCAGCCGCGATCGCTGGGATCCGGGCTGGCAGGTCTATCAGGTCGGTGAGGCTGGCAGCGTGCACGTCCGGAAGGGCGATGGGTATCGCCGCGCGATCCCCGGTGAGTTCGCGTTTTCCGGCGGCCCGGCACGCATGCCCGCGCTGGGCGACCACGTCGACCTGCTGTGTCTGCGCGAGTCACACACGCTGCAGTCCGGGTTCTATTTCATCTTCGGCGAGACCGTCGCGAGCGAGTTCGACGACGCGAACATCGTCCGGCTGTACTTCAACGCGCCGCGCGGGGCGGTCGCGGCCCTGGTCGACGCGATCACCACGCAGCTCAACACGGCCGCGGTGCCGTTCCGCATGAAGTGCCTGACCGTGACCCCGGCGCCCAGCCGCGCCGACGCCTGCGTGGTGTTCATCGCGCGCAGGTTCCTCGATTTCGCGCTGGCGTTGCTGTACGACCGGCCCGACGTGCTAGCGCTGCTGCGTCCGGCCGTCCCGATGTTCACCAAGGCGCTGGCGCCTGGCGTCGGTGCTGCCGAGGAGCCAGGCGGCATGCTCAGCTTCGGACAGACCCGCTGTCTGCTGGTGGCGCGCGGTCTGGCCAAGGCATGGCGCGGTGGCCTCAGCACTCACGACGATCGGCTGCGCACGATCGTCGACGAATTCGCGGCCGCCGGGCTGTCGCCCGATCAGCCTTACCTCAACCAGGGCAGCGCCGACCTCGCGGCTGCGCGCGCCGGAGCCTAGCCGATGGACCTCCTCCCGCATTCCTCCACCCTGACTCGCGCGCCGTTCGGCTCGCCACGCGAGATCGAAGCGGCGCCCGCGAAGGCGCCATTCCTGGCCACCGCGGACCGGATCGGCCACGTGCTGTGCCGCGATGCGATCTGGTCCGGCGCGCGCTGCAACTGGATGACCTGGGACACCGTGCAGCTTGGCGGCACGTTCACCCCGATCTTCCGCGCGGCGGACCTCACCTTCTACAATGGCGTCGCGGGCATCGCGCTGTTTCTCGCCCAGCTCGCGAGCCAGACCGGCGATCGCCACCAGCGGGCGACGCGTGACGGCGCGGCGCGCCAGGTCGCGGCTCGGCTCGACACGATCCCACCGGACGCGATCGGTCTCCACGGCGGCGCGGCCGGCGTGGCGCACGCGCTGCTCTGCTTCGGCGAGCTGACCGGCGACGCCGACGCGATCGAGCGCGGGCTCGAGGTGCTCCGCCGGCTGCCGCGCGACGGGCTGACGGTGGGCCAGCTCGATCTGGTGTCGGGCTGCGCCGGGACGATCCCGGTGCTGATCGACGCCGCGCATCGCCATGGCTGCGAGGAGCTGCTCGACATCGCCGCCGCGCACGCCGACCACCTGGTGCGCCACGCGGTCCACGGCGACGCCGGTGCTTGGTGGCCGGCCGGCGACGGCGCGACGCGCGGGTTGCTCGGCTACTCGCATGGCGCCGCCGGCATCGCGTGTGCGCTGCTGGAGTACCACCGCGCGCGTCCCGAGCCGCGGCTCGAACAGCTCGCGCGCGACGCGCTTCGCTACGAGCGCTCGCACTTCGATCCGGTCGCGCTCGGCTGGCCCGACTTCCGGCAGAACGTCGCCAGCGGTGGCGCGCATCCGGTGGCGTGGTGCCACGGGGCTACCGGGATCGGGCTATCGCGGTTGCGCCTCCTCGACCTCCTGCCCGACGATCGCGCGGCGCTGGAAGCCGAGCTCGAGGCCGCCCATCGCGCGGTCACGCTCCACGTGCTGGCGACGGTCAACGGTAGCGTGACCGACTTCTCGCTGTGTCACGGACTCGCGGGCAACGCCGATTTTCTGATCTCGGCCGCGAGACGATTCGGGCGCGACGAGGTGCTGGCCAATGCACGCCAGATCGGCCTACTCGGGATCGAGGCCTGCGCGCGTCCCCAGCGGCCGTGGCCGTGCGGCGTCCCCGGCGGCGGCGAAGCGGCAGGCGTGATGCTGGGCCGGGCTGGTATCGGCTGGTTCTACCTCCGGTTGCACGATCCGGAGATCCCCACCCCGCTGATGCGTATCCCGCGCCCGGATTCCAGATCTGACAACTCATCCACAAAACATGACTCCCAAGCTCGGAGTCCCGGAGAGCTCCCATGACTGACAAGTCATCTCGTCCCCCCGCTGGCCCGTCGGAGTCGCCGCCACGCGACGCAACGTCAGGTCCATCCCCGTCCGACCCGCCCGGCCCAGCCCGGCAGGAACCGCGACCTCCCGGCGCGCAGCCGCGGTTCGTCATCTCGCACCTGACCTCGGTGCATGTGACCGACGATGCCCGGAGTGCGAGCCGCGACCGGTTCGACCAGCAGTTCGCGCGCGCGCTGGCCGCGAGCGTCCGCGTCGTCAGCGAGTCGCCGGCGTCGAGCACCGGCCGGCGCGTCCTGGTGGTCGAAGGCGAGCTCAGCGAGCTGAAGGCGAAGGCCGCGGAGCTCAGCCCGGAGACGGTGATCGAGCCCGCGTTGCCCCGGATCCCAGCGACGGCCCGGCCGCGTGATCTGCTCGCGCAACTCGCGATGCTCGGCGCATCCCCGCCGCCCGCGCCCGGCGCCGGCGCCACGATCGAGGTGACGTTGCGCTGCGACGGCGAGCCGGTCGCGCAGGCCCAGGCGGTCCTCGGGCTGGACCCGATCGGCGGTGGTGTGTCGACCTCGATCGGCGGCGTGTCGAGCGCCGCTGGCGCGGTGAACCTGAGCTACGACGCGAAGCAGTGGCGGCCCGGCGTCCTGTTCATCGAGCCTCGCGGTGGTGCGTGGAGCGTGGCGCTGCGCTCGCCGGCCAGCGGGATCACGATCGACATCCCGCGCTTGCCGCGCTCCGGGCCGCTGGGATGGTGGCACCTGATCACCGGTGCGCGGCCGGACGAGTCCGCGCCTGGCCGCGGGATCAAGATCGGCATCGTCGACACCGGCGTCGGTCCGCACCCCTACCTCGAGCACGTCCACGATCTCGGCGCGTTCATCGATGGCGCGCGCACGGGCCCCGGTACCGGGCTCGATGTCCAGAACCACGGCACGCACGTCGCCGGCATCATCGGCGCGCGCCCGGCCGCCGACTCGCATGACTTTATCGGGCTCGCCCATGCCGCAGAGCTCTACGCAGCGCGGGTGTTCACCGCGACCGAGGACGCCAACCAGGGTGACATCGCCGCGGCCGTGGATGCGCTGGCGGGCGAGGCCGGCGTCGATCTGATCAACCTCAGCCTGGCCGGGCCGGCATCGCTGATCGAGCAGGACGCGATCGTCGCCGCGCTCGGGCTCGGAACGCTCTGTATCTGCGCCGCCGGTAACTTCTGCGGCGCGCCGGTCGCATACCCGGCGGCCTACCCGCAGTCCGTCGCGGTCTCGGCGGTGGGCTTGTTCGGCGCGTGGCCGAGCCCGAGCGCCGCGGCGGCGTGGAACGTGCCCACGACGCCCGGCATGTTCGCCGGCGATGGCCTGTTCTTGACCAGCTTCTCCAACATCGGCCCGCAGCTACTGTGCGCGGCGCCCGGCAACGGCATCATCTCGACCGTTCCGTCGCACCCCGGCGGAGATCCGAGCTATGCGGACATGAGCGGAACCTCGATGTCGGCGCCGCTCACCTGTGCGGCCCTCGCGGTCCTGCTGTCGCGCGACCCGGTGTACGCGACGATGGCCCGCGACACGAGTCGGTCGCTGCATGCGCGGGCCCTGCTGGTCCGCCACGCGCGGTCGATCGGCCTCGTGGCCACGTACCAGGGCTTTGGTCTCGCGCGCGCAACCGGCGGTTGAACGCCGCGCCGGGTCGGACATAGTTCGGTGATGGTCGATCCACCCGCCAGGCGATACGTCGTGGCCGCGCGCCCGCAGGCCACGCCCGCGGAGATCGCGTCGCTCGCCGACGTGCTGCGCGAGATCCCGGGCGTCGAGGTGGTCGCCATCGCTGGCAAGCGCGCCCAGATCAACGCCACGGCTGCCGCGGCCGAACAGCTGTCCGGAAGGCTCGGTGCGACGTTCATCGTCGAGCTCTCGCAGGCGCGCAGCACGAGAGTGTGAGTCGCGAGCACCCCGCCGATCATGGGAACGGCCGCGCTCGATCGACGCAGAACGAGGGCCGGCCCAGGATCGATGCCGGCGCCGGGCTCGCGGTGGGCTGCGCCTCCTGCAGGGAGGCCCGATCGCGCGCGCGGATCCAGTCGAGCAGGTTGAGCTCGCGACCGAAGAACGCGTCGACCCACTCGACCAGCGCCTGGCCGCGATGGCTGACCAGCCAGCGCAGCTCGCTGGCGGCTTCGTCGGACAGCGCGCCCGCACACAGGGCGCGCATGAGGGTCCCGTGCAACGCGAACAGGTCGGCGGCGCCGAGGCCCCGGCGCAAGGTGAGGATGGCCGTGGCGTGGTCGCCCTGCGCGAGCGCGAGCTCGCCGTCGAGCAGCGCGACATACGCGTTCCACAGCAAGATGTCATGGGCATCGAGCGTCGGCGCCAGGGCGGCCCGGATCTGCCGGGCCTCCGAGGCCATGTGGTTGCGCGCATAGACCGCCCCGACCAGCGCGAGCTGCGGCACCGGGCGGCCCATCAGCTGCCGGTCGTTGTTGACCGACAGCCCGTCGCGCAACAACGCGGTGAGCTCGGCGAGCACCGGCCGCAGCGCGCGGACGTTCGCGCTCGCCTCGACGAGCGCTACCCGGGCGAACAACGCCCGGCCCAGGTCGCTGGCATGGCCGCTCGTGCGCGCGAGCTCGACCGCACGCCCAGCCGCCGCCTCGGCCGTGCGCGCGTTGCCGAGGTCGGCGAAGATCGCCACGCGCTGCATCTCCTGCTCGAAGATGTCGCCCTCGCCGTTCCGCGTGCCGGCGGCCTGGTGACCCTGCAGCGCGGCCAGCGCCTCGGCGTGACGACCGGCGGCGAGGTAGGCATCCGCGCGGCCCATCCGCCCCGAGTGCTCGTTGGTCGCGTACGCGCGGTCGAACACGGCGACGGCTTCGGCGAACTGCTCCGTGCCGATCAGGACGGTGCCGAGGTCATGGAACATGCGAATGATGTCGGGCCGGAGCGCCACTGCGTGCTTGAACGCGTCGGCCGCCTCGCGAAAGCGATTGTGGTGCCACCAGTAGACATAACCGAGGTTGCCAAAACCGACGGCGTCCTCCGGGTACAGGGCCGCATAGCGTTGCCAGACCGAGAGCATCTTGTCCGGGCTGCCCTCCCATTGCGTCGAGCCCTCGACGTACAGCGCCTCCCGGTCGGACAGGCGCTCTCGATGAGCGAGCGCCTGTTGCCAGTGCTGTCGGCCCAGCGCGCGCTGATTGAACGTGTAGTAGTAGATGATCCCGAGCTTGGCGTGCGCCATGGCGAAGTCCGGGTCGCGAGCCAGCGACTGCTGCAACAGATCGGCCGCGTCTTCGTTCGCCATCTCGTCCATCTTGTTCACGCCGAGCGTGAACAGGCGCAGCGCGTCGATATCCGCCGTCGTCACCTGGGCGAGCGCTCGCGGGTCGCGATCGAGCGAGTCGCGCGATTCGCCCAGGCGCTGGCGCACGGCCCGGCTCAGGGTTCCGAGCGCGTCGAGGAGCTGGTCGCGGCTCGCTGCCTCCACGGCTTCCATGGCCAGGCGGGTGCCGGTCGCCGCCGCGATCACCTCGACCGCGATCACGTAACGCGCGCCGATGCCCGTGATCGACGGCAGCATCAGCGCGCTCGCGCCGGTGCGCTGGCAGAGCTCGAGCCCGACCGCCCGGTCGACGATCGCCGTCTGCGGCTGCCGCATCAGGCGCAAGGTGGCGCGCACCGTGTCGACCGGCATGAGATGGACGTGCCGCGACTGCTCGACCCCGGCGCGCAACGCGGTTCCGAGCGCGCTCGCGATCCCTGGTTCGGTGGTCTGCTCGGTGAAGCCGCCGAGCACGACGTCGATGGGTGCCTGGGCCGTGGACTCGATCGCCGGGGGCACTGGCGGCGGCACCGCGGGCTCGCGCGATCGCAGCTCGACCCGCACGACGGCGCCGAGCCCGAGCACCGCGGTGGCCAGCGCGAGGCGCGATCGCCAGCGCCGGGGCCTGGCCGTTCGCCGCTCGGACGCCCGTCCGGGCCGCTGCGCTGGTTCGCCATCGTCCGCGGCCTGCGCGGGCTCCGGATCGAGGCGCGCGGTGGCCGCGTCGAGCGCGTCGAGCAGCAGCCGCGCCGAGCCGATCCGCTCGTCCACACGCTTCTGCAAGCAGTGCTCGATGACCTCGCCCAGCGCGCCGGCCGCATGGCCGACGACAGCCGGCATCGGCTGGTCGAGCTCGGCGATGCGCAACAGCTCGTCCGGCGTGAGCGAGGTCAGAGGATGGACGCCGAGGATCAGCTCCCACAGGATGATGCCGGCGGCCCACAGATCGGCGCGGTGATCGATGCCGCCGCCGGACGAGCTGCTCGGGCGCCATGTACGGCAAGGTTCCCACCACGGTGCTCTGCGCGACCAGCTCCCCCGGCGGGCCCCCCGGGAGCTCGATGCCTGGCCGCGAGCCGTCGCGGGTGCCGGCGACGCGCAGCTTGGCGATGCCGAAGTCCAGCACCTTGAGCCCACCCCCCCGCGTGAACATGATGTTGGCGGGTTTGAGGTCGCGGTGGATGATCCCGTGCTCGTGGGCGCAGACCAGGGCTCGAACGATCGGGCGCAGGATGGCGATCGCGGCGCGCAGGTGCGCCGAGGTTGGCGGCTCGCGGCGCAAGCCCTGGCCCGATAGCCACGCCGCGAGGGTCTCGCCCTCCAGATACTCGAGGACCATGTACGGCCGGCCCTGGTGCTCGCCGACCTGGTGAATGACGATGATGTTCTCGTGCTGACAGCGGGCGGTGGCCCGGGCCTCGGTCAAGAACCGGTCGACGTTCTCGATCCGCTGCTCGGCGAGCAGCTTGACGGCCACGAAGCGGTCGAGCTCGTGGTCCCTGGCCAGGTAGACCTCTCCCATCCCGCCGCGTCCGAGCTCGCGAACGAGCTCGTAGCTGGCCACTCGCGTCCCTGGCGCCAGGGCGGCCGCGACCGCGCTCTCGGGCGGCTCGTGGTCGAGGGCGACGGTCCGCCGCTGATGGAAGCTATGCCGGCTGTTCTGCATCACGAAACACACGCCCGCGCAGGCGGCTGCCAGTAGACCCCGGTTCTGTCTCTGCGGATACGGATAAGCAAGTCCCTGTACAAAGTGCACCTGCCGCGTCCATCACCGATAGCGCACCGAGCCAGCGCTGACACCGACTCCACCGGAGATGTAGCTGCGATTCGCGAGTCGCTGAGCCGCAGCCGACAAAGCGTGCGTATGTCCGGAACCCTCTGGCACGGGCAGGTTATGCTCGCAGTCGATGTCGCTATCTGCGAGCCCGGGCCTGCTGGGCGCCACCGAGCGGATCAAGGATGTGGGCGACGCGATCGCGCTGCGCGGCTTCACGCTCGATGTCGTCGAAGGACCGGGTCGCGGACAGCGCACGGAGGCGACCGGCAAGCGCTGCATCCTCGGCGTGCACCCGTCCTGTGACCTGGTCCTCGCCGATCCTGCGGTGTCTCGGTTCCACTGCGAGCTGACCAGCGGCGAGCGCCGGGTGCGCATCCGCGATCTCGGGAGCAGCAACGGGACCATCGTGGATGGCCTCCGCATCCGTGACGCCGATCTGCGCGGCGGCAGCCTCATCCGGATCGGCCGCAGCGTGATTCGGTTCCAGTACCTGGGGCGTTCGACCCACCTCGCGCTGTCGCAGCGCACCCGGTTCGGCGTGGTGGTCGGATGTTCGGTCAGCATGCGGCACCTGTTCTCCCTGCTTGAGCGGGCCGCGGCCTCGGACTTGACCATCCTGCTGCAGGGCGAGACCGGCACGGGCAAGACCGCCACCGCGCGCTCGATCCACATGGAGAGCGCGCGCCAGCAGGGACCGCTTGTCCTGGTCGACTGCAGCACGCTCCCGGGCAACCTGCTCGAGAGTGAGCTGTTCGGCCACGAGAAGGGCGCCTTCACGGGGGCCTACGGCCGGCGCGTTGGCGCCTTCGAGGAGGCCGACGGCGGCACGCTGTTCCTCGATGAGATCGGAGAGCTCCCGCTCGATCTGCAGACCAAGCTGCTCGGCGTCCTCGAGAATCGCGAGATCCGCCGGCTCGGCAGCAATCGCGGTCAGACCGTGAATGTCCGGGTCATCGCCGCGACCAACCGCGACCTGCGCGCAGAGGTCAATATCGGGCGGTTCCGAGAAGATCTGTACTACCGCCTCTCGGTGATCGACATCGAGCTGCCGCCGCTGCGCGAGCGCGTCGATGATCTGCCGGCCCTGGCCGAGAGCTTGCTCCAGCGCGAGGGTGTGTCCGTCGAGCGCATCGCCCAGCTGCTCACGCCCGGGATGCTCCGGACCCTGCAGGGCTCGGCCTGGCCGGGCAACGTTCGCGAGCTGCGCAACTACCTGCAGCGCTGCCTGATCTTCGGCCCCGACATGCCCGACGCCGACCCGCCACCCTCGCTGCTGTCGCCGGCCGAGCCGCCTGGCTTGAATCTGGACGCCGCCGATGCAGGCGGCGGTGTCGCCGTCGCGCGGGGAATCCCCATCGACATCACGCGCACGTTCTCCGATGCACGGCAGAACGCGCTCGTCGCCTTCGAGCAGGGATACATCGTCGCGCTCATGCGCGCCCACGACGGCAAGGTGTCACGCGCCGCCGACGCCGCGGGCATCAATCGCACCTACCTGTACCGGCTGCTCCAGCGCCACAAGCTGCCCTACTGAGCTAGCGAGATCGGAATGATCATGGCTGGTGGCTCGGTGCCTCGTCCCGCAAAGGAGACCATCGTGCGGCGTGTCCATCCATCACAGAAGCGCTGGCTCGCCATGCCTGCGACTCCGGCGGTGCGCTACGACGACATCCACTTCGTGGATGACAACGTCGGCTGGGCCATCAACAGCAATGGCCAGGTCCTCAAGACCAGCGACGGCGGCGCCCACTGGGATCTCCAGGCGCAGTACGACGGCGAGTGGCTGCGCTGCATCAGCATGGTCGACGAGCGGGTCGGCTGGCTCGGCAGCACGACGGGCGGCACCCTCCGCAAGACCACAGACGGCCGGAGCTGGCAAACGGTGAGCAACCTGCCCGCGGTCTACCGCGACGCCGACCGCGCCGACCGGCCGTCGGCGATCTGTGGCTTGCACGCACTCGGCGACGGCAAGCACGTGTTCGCTGCCGGCACCAACGACCCCTATAAGCCGACTCGATTCCTGCGATCCGGAGACGGTGGTGAGAGCTGGACGTGCCGCGACATGACCGGGGTCGCGGCGCTCCTGGTCGACGTCCACTTCGAAAACGAGCGCGAGGGCTGGCTGGTCGGCGGACGCAGCGATCTACCTACCATCCGGCGCGAGGACGTCGTCGCGGCGATCTGGCGTACGGTCGATGGCGGCGCGACCTGGCGAGAGGTGGTGGGCGACCGGCTCGACCTGCCCCTCGGGGAGTGGGGATGGAAGATCCAGCTCATCGACCGCGACGTCATCGTCGTCGCCACCGAGAGCTTTGTCACGGCGTCGATCCTCATCAGCGAGGATCATGGCGAGCGCTGGCATCGCCGCGAGATCCGCGACGCCCAGGGCGCGCTGATCAACTGCAACATCGAGGGGGTGGGCTTCATCGACCGCCGGCGCGGATGGGTCGGTGGCTGGGGCGGCGTGAGCCGTGACCACTGCGGCCGGACCAGCGCGACCGAGGACGGCGGCATCACCTGGCGCGACGCCACGGCGGACTTCCCCGCGCCGGAGATCCCCGAGCGCAGCGAGCTCATCCGTCCCGCGCCGGGACAATCCATCAATCGCTTCCGCGTGGTCGGAGGCAGTGTCTACGCCGCTGGCAATACCATCTACAAGTACACCGATGCTCCGGTCTGGGAGCCGGTCATCAGCGATCGCCCCCCCGCTCCGTGGCTGTCCGCGCGTGGCGTCCTGGGCGTCACCGATGGCCAGGTCGGGTTCACCGTCGAGCTACCTGCGGGCGCGAGGCGGCTGATCGTCGACATCTATGATCGCTTCGCCGGCAAGGTGCGATCCCTGGTCGATGACGCCGGGCCCGCGCCGGGCCCGCGTCAGGTGGCCTGGGACCTCGCCGACGACGGCGGCCACCAGCTGTCGCCGGGCGCGTACATCCTCCGCGTGAGCTGTGATCATCACTCCGAGTCCCGCATGGTCGTGGTCGACCCCGCCGGCGCGGCCGACACCGCGCGCTTCCCCCGCGCGCTGACCATCCCGTTTCGGCTACGCCGATGATGTCCCCGCCGAACCTCTCGCTGATCGACGAGAGCAGTCTCGCGCTCACCCCGCTCGACACCCACGACATCCCGGTCGCTCGCCTGCGGGTCGCCACGGCGCCGGTCGTGGAAGCGGCGATCCTGCTGGCGCTGGCCGCCGAGGTCGAGCACGCGACGATGACGCAGTATCTGTACGCAGCCTACGCCGTGCGGCGCCCGCGCGATCCGGGCCCGCTGCGCAATCAGAGCGCTCTGCTCCGCAGGTTCATGCTCCAGCTCGCCCGGGAGGAGATGGGGCACTTGATGACGGTGCAGAACCTGCTCCGGCTCATCGGCGTGCCGCTGTACCTCGGCGGCACGGCGGAGTCCATCCATCGCAGCACGCTCCCGTTCCGCTACACGCTGGAGCCTCTCAGCACGCGCTCGCTGGCCAAGTACATCACGGCCGAGCGCCCCGCGTACGTGGCCGACCTGGCGTTGCGGCACAAGCTCGACTGCATCGCCGACATCGCGCAGGAGGCCAACGGCGGCCAGCCGCTACGGCACATCGGCGCCATCTACGCGCGTCTGTCCACGATCTTCAGCTCGGCGGCGCTCGACGACCGCCAGTTTCACGACGACACCGAGGAGCTACAAGCGCGCTGGGCCGACTGGGGCTATGACGACACCGACCGCTCGCAGCATCACTCGCGCAAGGTGCTGGTGTGCCCAGCGGCGATCGCGGGCCCGCCGATGGACACTGGCTCGCTCCGCGATCAAGCGCTGGCGGCGCTCCGGAATATCAGCGAGCAGGGCGAGGGATACCCTGACGTCGCCGATTGTCACTACCAGCGCTTGCTCCACCTGTACGACATGGTCGCTGGCCCGGAGTCGCGAGGGTTCAGCTACGGCTGGCCGGTCGCGGTCAATCCCACGACTCGCCCGGTCGATCCTGCCCCCCACCAGGATCCACCGGGTGGCCAGCCGGCGATCGCCTCGTACATCGAGTCGGCGCGCAGTCGCACCTGGGCAGAGCTGTTCAATCTGCGTTATCAGCTCTTGCTCGGCTACACCTGGCACTTCCTGCACAGTCCGGGGCCCCGCTACCACGAAACCAGCGAGGCCAGCGACATCAGCGACACCAGCGAACGCCTCGGCGACTACACGCCGCGCGGCCTGCTGCTCCGAGGCGCCTTCGACGAGATGCGTCACCTGCGCAAGATCGCGATGAAGCTGGTCACGATGCCGCTTCGCGATGGTGACGCCAGCGTGAACGCCGGGCCGACGTTCGAGCTGGGCGCGGTGGCGACCGGTGTTGCCGCGCCTCCGCCGGGACCCTGGTCTCATCATCTCGCGCTGCTGCGGGCCTCGACGATCCTGATCCAGGCGCTACTCCCGAGCGACGCGCCGCCCAATCCATTCCTGCAAGACCTCGAGCGAGAGGATCGCCGGACCACGGAGGCGCTCGAAGCACTCGCCGCGCACCGGCCGATTCCGGACCACTTGCATCCACGCAAGTTCGAGAAAGTAGTGAGCATCGTGGAACAAGCGGCTCGCGGATTCACCATCCCCGGCCACGGCAACTTCTGGACCGGCGTGACCTGCCCCGAGTTCGCCGCGCTGAGCTTTTACGGCATGCGCTACCTCGGCTACGATGCCTCCGCGCCGGAGCGCTACTGTGCCAGCACGTCTCTGTTCTTCGAAGCCGTCGGCGGTGCAATGCCTCGCTTCCGGCCGCCCATTCCCGCGTCGCGGCAGGCATTCATCCGGTGGTGGATCGACGCGCAGGCGCCGGACAACGATCCACCGGATCGCATCGGTGCACATCACGAGCGGAGCGCGATCGACGACGACGAACCCGAGTAGCCATGCAAGTACGACGACCCAGCTTTCTCACCATCTACTTCCGTAGCCTGGAAGAAGGGGACTTCGCGGCGCTGCTGCGCGGCGAGGTGCGCGTCACCCGGCGCTTCGATCCCGTCGCGATCACGCTGCTCGACCGTGAGGAGCATCCGCTGACGCCGGAAGAGATGGCGGCACTGGCTCGCCTTCCCGAGGACTGGGTCGAGCTGTCGGACGTCGCAGCGGCCGACCGGCCCGAGATCGCCCGGCTGGCGACGCGGGGCATCCTGCTCGCGCGCTCGACGAGCCCCGAGCCCGCGCCCGCCAGCGGCACCGATGGCGACAATCCTGCCGACGAACGGCGACGCCGCGACCACGAGCTCGTGAGCACCGCCTGGGATCGCCACGCCGCCGCCTATCACTACACGAGTCGCTGGCAGGGCCGGTACCAGGCACTGCCGCCATCGACCCACGAGGTCTGGGCCGATCCATCGGCGCGCTTCGATACCTTCGTCTCCGCCCACGGGACACCGGTGCCGACCTTTCGCGAGCGCACGCCGGGAGCGCGCTACATCGACTTGCCGGCGCCCACCCCGGACGGGGCGCTCTTCGATCTCCTGCACAAGCGCTGTGTCACTCGCCTCTACGAGCGTGACGTGGACTTGCCGATCGAGGAGTTCAATGTCGCCTTGCACACCGTGTGGGGGGCGCACGGATATCGGCGCATGTCTGCCGATCTGGTCCTGCTCCGGAAGACCAGCCCGTCGGCCGGCGCGCTTCACCCCATCGAGGTCTATCCGATCGTGCGGCGGGTGTCCGGGCTCGAGCCGGGGTTGTACCGATACGATGTCGCCGGCCATGGTCTCGAGCTCCTCCGCGCCATGCCGCGCGATCACGTGGCCGCGTTCGTCGAGCGCCTCAGCACCGGACAGGCATTTTTCGCCACGGCCCAGGTCGTCTTCGTCATGACCGCGCGGTTCTCGCGCACGTTCTGGAAGTATCGCGAGCACAGCAAGGCGTACCGGGCGGTGCTCCTCGACGCGGCCCACCTGTCACAGACGCTGTTCCTGACCGCGGCCCACCTCGGTCGCGGCGCGTTCATCACGGTCGCTTTCAACGAGGTCGACATCGACGATGCCCTTGGCCTCGATCCGTACCGCGAGGGCGCGATCGCGCTCTGCGGTCTCGGAGTCAAAGCGGCTGCCGGCGACAGAATGATGTTGAATCCGTCCCGCTACCAGCCGGGACGCAGCCACCCTTGACCGCACCAGGACACAACCATGGACATCATCAAGTTCGCCCACCTCCTTGCCAGGCTCGCGTACGAGGACGACTTCCGCCAGCGCTTCGTGACTGCACCGGCGCAGGCGCTCGCTGACATGGGCATCGATCCCGAAACCGCTCGGCTTCCGGCTCCACCGTTCGAGCTGCCCTCCAAGGAGCGATTGCAGAAGGAGCACGAGCTGCTGCTCCAGCGCTTTGCCAAGGAGACGACGCAGCCGATGCACGTCCTCATCTGAACGGGCCGGATCCGACGGGTTTTCGGCTGGGCCCGCTGGTCTTACCGCCCTTCGCAGTCGCACCTGGCGGCCGTGGGGTGGCAAGCTCACGCCGTGACCGAGCGTCTGCTCAAATCCACGACGTCGCTGTGCGGCGAGTGCAAGCAGGCAACACCAGCGGAAGTCTGGCGGTCGCGGGGCGCGTGGTGATGCGCAAGCTGTGCGGTACGCACGGCGCCAGCGAAGTCATCGTTTCGCCGAGTGCGGACTGGTACGAGTCGGTGATCGGGCAAGCGCCTGTGCTGGCGCGGCCCGAGCCACGCAAGCCCGTCTCGCAGGGCTGTCCGTTCGATTGCGGGCCGTGCACCAGTCACGAGCAGCAAGCCCAGCTGCCGATCGTTGCGATCACGAGCGCGTGCAACCTCGACTGCCCGATCTGCTACACCCACAACAAGAACGACGCCGCGTTCCACATGAGCGAGGCGCAACTCACCGCGATCCTCGAGCACTTGCGTGCAGCGGATCCCGAACGCCGGATCATCAACTTGACCGGGGGCGAGCCCACGCAGCATCCACAGTTCGAGCGGATCGTCGAGCGCTGCGCCGAGGAAGGCATCCATCGCATCACGATCTCGACGCACGGGCTGCGCTTCCTCAAGGAGGAACGGCTGCTCGAACGGCTGGCCAAGCTCGGCGCGCGGATCGTGCTGTCGTTTGATTCGTTCAAGCCGGCGACGAACCAGCAGATGCTCGGCGGCAACTTCCTCGAGGCCGCCACGGGCAAGGTCGACGCGAAGTGCATCCACCTCCACCACGTCGACAAGGTCAAGCTCGGCACCCGCGCGACCTCACTCCCCGAGTACCGGCTCGCGGCCAGCGCGCGCCCGTTGCCCGTGGGCCACGATCGTGCCGGGGCCGAGCTCAAGCGTCGAACCAGTCCACGCCATCAGCCCCGGTCTGCGGTCTGCGGATGCAGCCGGCTCCCCTTGTAGCGGCACACGGCGGACACGCTGACTGCCGGCCTCACCTGATCATCGGCGCAACGAGCGGTGCTCAGACCGACGCTCGGCAGGCTGCCACGGCCCCCTGTCACACGGCTGCCGCCGGGCACGATTTCGGCAGCGCCGGCGTGCCGATCGTGGGGAACATTAGGGCGTTACGCCGACCGGATCGGGTGCCAGGCTGACAGGCGGGGTGCCGGGCTGACACGCCCACGACGTCGCGGCACTGCTGGGCGCGCAGTGGATCGAGATCCTGCACCAGGTTGCCGCCATCGGGGGAGCTGCGTGTCGGGGCGCACGGTGGTGATGCGGGCCGGCGGACGTCGGCGGCAAGAGCCACACCGGCTTGGGGCAACACCTGCAACGGGGCCGCGGGCCGCAGCGGTGACCCGTACTGGCCGAGAGTCGGCATCACGTCTCGGTCATGCACAGCGCCAAAGCCCGGAGCAGCCCGGACGTTGCAGATCTGCGCAACGCGAATGCGATCTTGTGCTCCACCAACTCTCGGTCCGATGTCTTGCGAACGGCGGTGGGCAGCAGAGGCGACCTCGGCCGAGGAGTGAGCTCCACGAACCTGGCCCACGCAGCCACGCGGCTGGGGATGGCGGCAATGTCCCTGTCTCGACCGATGGAACGTCGCAAGCTGCCGACCAGCTTGAGTACTGGCAGCGCCGTCTGATCGCGTGGACTACTCGAACGTGTTGCCGCCGAGGTCGATGAGCGCGAACGCGCCATCGGTGTTACGCGTGCCGTGGAATACCGAGTTCTTGGCGATCAAGAGGCTCGCGCCGCGCGACATCAGTACCGCGGTCTCACCAACCAAGATGCTGTTGTCGACCGAGATCACGGCGGCGCCCACGATGTTGATCGCGTTCTGACCCGACACGATGAGGCTGTTCTTGATGATGATCTGGCACGCCGTGCGCGCGTCGATGGTGATGCCACCGCTCTCGATCGCCGCGCCGTCGATCACGACCGGGCGCACTGAGCTGCACACGATCGGCGCTCTCGATACGTACGGATCTGCGGCGCCGCAGCCGCCCGGGGTGAAGCGGCTGACCGCGAGCGCGTAGTCGGAGAATCCGACCTTGCCATCGAGGTCGAGATCGAGCGGGTTGTTCTGCGGCGGGGCCACGAGGCCGAACGATCGCGCGATCAAGAGCGCGTCGCTGCGGTCGACGCAGCTGTTGCCGTTGACGTCCGCGAACACCGGGAGCGTCGGCGCCGTATCCTCGATCACCGTCAGCCGGCCGCCGCTGACCAGGGCGATCTGGGTGAAGAACTCCGCGAGCGTGGGAGGTCCGCTTCCGGCGGCGGCGGCGGTGAGCAGCCGGGCCTTCGCGGTGGCCTGCGCCTCCGGATCCGTGGTCCTCGCGAGGCGAGCCCCGGTAACCGGCCCCGGATCGAACAGGTCGATCTGCACCGCGATGCCGGCGTCCGCGACTTTGTTGTAGACCTTGTTCTGCCATGAATCGAGCGTGTACGGAGGCGATGAATCCGTCGAGAACGGACCCGCGCATTGGTCGGTCGACGGCGTGAAGTTCTCCTCGCCGTCCGATGCCACCTCCAGGATTTTCTCGATCGCGGGCTCCGCGGTCAGCGTATCCACGGCCGCGCACATGCTGCCGGCGAGCGGCGTGTTGCCACCGCCGACCGTGAGCAGATCGAGCCCAGTGATCGTCGCGATGGCGGTGTTCTTGTCGACGAATCCGCCGAGGGTCTGCAGGGTGCTCGTGGTGTCGCTGAACGTGTACACGGCGACGCCTGCGAGGCCGCTGATAGCCTGGACGGCGATCTGGTCCAGGGCACGTTGCTTCGCGGCCTCGAACCGGGTGCCCGCGTCGGCGCGCACCGTGTCCATCGATCCGCTCGCGTCGATCAGCACGAGCATCTTGCGCTGTGCATGGGCGGTGGCGCTCCCCCCGATGATGGTGGCAAGCACCACCGTGAAACCGAGTAACAGAATTCGGACGTTGCTCATGATATTTCCTGCCCCTACTGATGTCGTTGTTGTTACGGAGCGAACAGACTCCAGCGGAGCCTCTCGCTCGAGAAACGAATGGCGTGATCGCTCCACGCCACGATTGGCCGATGGGGCCGACTCAGGTCAGCGGCACGTATCGCTCCACGCCAGACAGACACCCAATTGATTCGCGCTACCTGAACACAAGTACGATTCGCAGTGAGTGGGCGCAGCGCACGGTTCCCCGACGGCCCGTCGGGCGGCGCATGACGGCGCTGGATCGCCGAGCTCGGACGTGCAGAACAGGCCGGGCAGGCAGGTCTGGCCGGCACACGACACCCCGACATCACTGCGTAGAACACAGAGGCCCTTGTCGCATATCGTGTTCGCGCCGGCGCACGGAGTGAACAGCGAGCAAGACTGGCCGAGCTCGGGCAGATCTCGACAGATCCCGGATGTCTTGTCGCAGTATAGATTGCCGTCGCAGAAGTCATCGCACGGATCGCCTGCCTTGGAGATCCGGACGCAATGGCCGGGATCGGATACGGTGATCGACAGGCCGACGCACATGGTGTCGCCGCCGCATTGAAGCAGCGACGTGCACGCGGCTCCTGGCGCGAGCGTGGGCGTGCAGCGAAGCGTTTTCGAATCGCAGAACGTGCCGAAGTCGCACTGGTTCACGCTGCCCTTGGCGCACGACGTGCCGATATCGCCACTGACGCACTTGATGCCAGTGCACCGCAGCCCCGGTTCGCACGACTCGAATAGCTGGCAGTCCTCGCCTTCTCTGAACTTGCGCTGGCACGTGCCGACGCAGCAGGCATCGTGACAGCTGGAGCTGCACACGGCGTCCGGAGACGCGCAGTCGACGTCGGCGAGGCAGTCCTCGTTGTCAGCGATCGTTCCGCTGAACCGGGTCAGGCATGCCGGGTCGAACAGCGCGGTGTTGCAGCGCGTCGCACTGGTCCGGATCAGGCACTGCGTGAACGCCTCAACGTTGATCGATGTCCGCCCGTCATCGACCGCGCGCTTGCGATCGCGGCGCTCGGCGGCGAGCTGTCCGCCCCCGACGGCGTCCGCCGACGCGACGCAGTCTTGCACGTCGCGAAAATGATCCAGCGGGACGCAGCCCACCTCCCATTCGCACTTTCGTTTCTGGTAACAGTCCTCCCAGTCATCGAACGTCACCGGCGCCGTGCCACCGCAGATCACGGCGAGATCCGTGATCTCGGGGGAGGCATCGATGGGAGCGTCCGCGGGAGCGTCAGGCGGCGCATCGATGGAAGCGTCGATCGGTCCTCCCCTGCCGCCGGCGTCGTCCGCGCCCGAATCGTCCGCGCCCGAATCATCGATGCCGCCATCCGTCGGCCCGACCAGCGAGGGCCCCGATGGCCTGTTCGTGCTGCACGCGGACGCGACGACGGCCAACGCAAGGATCCATGCTGTCCGCGGGATTGCCATGTCCTATTGGCCCCCGGACCAGCAGACGCACAACAGGCGCTCCAGAAGATTGCAGGCGGCGCTCGCACGCACCATCCAGTTGGACGACGTGAGTGTCGCGTTTCCCTGCACGCCGAGATCGGTCGCAACCCCGGACGTCCAGTTGACGCAGGTACTGTTCCCGTTGACGCCGGTCCACACGACGCCGTCCGCCAACGTTGGAGCGGTCGTCGAGCTCGCAGCTGCCGCACGCGGCACCTTCGTCGTGTCGGTGAGATCGTTCCATGTGTTGGCCACCAGGACGTCATCGTCTGCGCGGTGCACCTCCACGGCGGCCGGGATGCCGTACAGCGTGGCCATCAGGGGGATGGAGTCACTGCCGCTGACGGTGAGGACGGCGTGGGTCCGGGCCCGACTGCACGCCCGCATCGGGAAGCTGTTGGAAGCGGTGGCAAAACACAGGTTGTCGGCGGTCGCGCGAACGTCGGGCGGCGCGTCGATCCCGCCGAACCGGTTGCCGGCGAATGAACCGACCGTCAAGTACACCCACAGCTTCTCGGCCCTGCATGCGTTGGTGTTCGGGTCGCAGCCGAACGGGCACGCCGAGGGCATGCACGCGGCCGGACCGGTATCGGCCGGCGCATCGATCGTCGCGTCGGTCGCGGCATCGATCGCCGCGTCGGCCGCGGCATCGATCGCCGCGCCGGCGTGCGCATCGGTCGCCGCGTCGGTCCCGGGAATCTTGTCGAGGCTCGGATCCTTGAAACCCAGGACGTTGCTGCAGCCGGCCATGACCAGCGCCGCGATGAGCATCGCCATCGTGGCGGTCTTCGTGGCCACCACTAGAACTCCCCCGCGAGGGCCAGCCCTGTGCCGCTGCCATGCACGATCGGCACGAGTCGCGCTGTCGTGCGCTCGGCACTGCGGGGCGCCGTGAGCAGCACCACGACGCCAGCGGCAATCGCCGCGCCACCGCCGATCATGAGCACCGTGGAGGTGGTGGCGGCAGAGCGCGCATCGCTCATGAGCTTCTTGTCCCGGGCGTAGTCCGCGTCGTTGCTGCACACCAGGGTTGGACCGCACAGCGTCTTCGCATCGCGGAACGATGAGTTCGCTTTGGCGCCGAACACCAGGCCGACCGCAACAGCTGCTACGCCTGCGCCGCCGATGCCGAGGGCCATGTACTTGCGTGTTGGCGACGCCGGGGCCGCGGGCTCGGTCGGGGTCTGGCGTGCGGGGGCCGCCGCCGCTACTGGCGTCGCGACCAGATTGGGGATCGCGAGCGTCTCGGTCTTGCCCTCGACGAGGGTGACGGACACGGCGAACGGTTCGAACCCTGGCGCCGACGCAGTCACTTTGTGGGTTCCCGGATCGACGTAGAGCGCGACCCCGAACGCGCCGGCGTCGACTGTCGTGTCATCACGCTTGACGACATAGTCGGCGGGTGGGATCGGCGGCGCCGAGATCGCGAGCTTGGGCAGGCGCCGCTCGAGCGCCGTCGCTTGCCGTTGCGCGTACTCGGCTCGCTTGGTGTCGCCCGCCTTCGTGGCGAGCTCCATCGATTCGCGATACAGGCCCCACGCGCTGGCGATCTTGCCGATGTGCTCGTAGCACGTAGCCAGGTTGAGCCGCGTACCGAGCACTGGGTCGTAGCGCAAGCTCGCCTCGAACTTGGGGCACGCGTCGGCCCACTGGTTCGCCTTGACGAGATCGCGTCCCTGGTTGAACAGCTGCTCGGCGAGCGCGCTCGAGCCCCCCGACTGCGATTGCGCATGCGCGTGGCCCGCAACGAGAACCACGATGATTGCGCCAAGTACCTGCCTCATGACTCTCCCTGATTTCAGTTGCGCGTCCCAAGGACGTCATCGTCGGACGGCTTCGCCGGAGGGGTCTCCGACTTCGAAGACGCACCGGTCTTCGGGGCCTTCTTCGGCTTCTTGGCGACCGAGCTCGGCGGCTGGGCGACCTCGACAGCACCGACCGATGCTTTCGCCGGCGGCGCGGTGATGGCGGGCCGAGCCGCTGGCGGTGCTGTGGCCGCTGTCGGCGTGGTGTCCGCAGTTGCCGCCGTGGAGGGCGTCGCAGAGGTTGCGGACGGCGTGGCTTCCACTGGGCTCGGCGGTGTCGCCACCGAGGGCGCGGGTGGTGCGATCGCGATAGGTGGGGGAGGCGGCGGCGCCTGCGGACGCGCGGCTGGCACCGCTGATTCGGTCTTCTTGCTGTCGCTCGAGCCGCCACCGCTCGAGCCACCACCACTCGAGCCAACGATGGCTACCACGAGGCCCCCTGCCAGCACGGCCACCCCTGCCACGATCGGCCAGCGCCGGCCGGTCCGTGGGGGCGTCGTCCTCGCGCCGGCGGCGCCCGAGATGGTCGATGGAGTGGCACGCCGAGCGGGGCCCGGCTCGAGTGCTGCGAGCTGTGTCGCCGGCCCAACGATGCTCCGCGTTCGTTGCACCGAGATCGCGGCCTGCGTCTGCGACTGCGCGTACGGCGCGAGCTCGCGCGCGAGCTCGGCGACGTTCTGAAATCGCCTCGCCGGATCCTTCTCGAGGGCGCGGTAAACGATCGCGTCGAGGCCGCCGGGTAACGGCACCGTCATCGTCGGCAGCGGATCGCTGACCACCTTGATGACCATCGACGAGAACGTGTCGCCTCCAAACGGCGGAGCGCCTTGCAGCAGCTCGTACAGCACGACGCCGAGCGACCAGAGATCGCTTCGATGATCGACATCGCGCGACGAGCGCATCTGTTCGGGCGACATGTACGCGGGCGTTCCCATCACCGCCTGGGTGGCGGTGAGGTTGCCATTGGTGGTCGGTGTCTTCGAGATTCCGAAGTCGAGCACCTTCAGCAGCGGCCTGCCGTCGGCCCCTCGCGTGACGAAGAAGTTCGCCGGCTTGATGTCTCGGTGCACGATCCCAAGCGAGTGCGCTTCGGCCAGGGCCTCGCAGGCTTGCAGCATGAGGTCGACAACGACGCCGACGAGCAGCTGCGATCGGGGGACGTTCGAGAGATCGGAGCCCTCCAGGTATTCGAGCACCATGTAAGGCGCACCCGACTCGAGGGAGCCGACGTCGATGACGCGCGCGACGTGTTCGCTCTTGAGTCGAACGGCCGCCTGCGCCTCCCGCAAGAAGCGCTGCACGATCTGCTGATTTCCGAGCACCTCCGGCAGCAGAAACTTCATCGCCACGGGCTGATGAAGCTGGAGGTGCATGGCCTTCACGACGACGCCCATACCGCCCTGGCCGAGCACCCGCTCGACGCGGTATCGGCCCGCGAGAACAGCGCCGATCGGAACGCCCCCGTACTCCGTCACGGGATCCCTCGCATCCTCACACTCCAGGCGTCAAACGGACCGCTCATCGCGTACTTTCCTTCACCAACACGGGCAGAAGCTGTCACTAACTGTAAGGCTGCAGTCCAGTCGAAGTAAAGTCGCAGCGACAAGATTCTACGGCTCCAAGATGGTCAGATGTCCTACCCGCAGCAACATGACCGTGGGCATCTCGTGCCAGCGCAACACGCAGGTGGTGGTAGCGCTGGCCCGGCCCAGCGGGGCGCAATTCCACAGCCGGCGTGAGCGGATGCAGGACAGCTGAGCAGCTGCACTACCACCAGCAGCGTCTTGCCAGATTCTGCCCGTATGTGGCGCTTTCGTGCCCGGCCAACGCTTGACGGTACAGCCTGTTGAGTCTACGTGTGAGCTGAAAATGCCAGGTGCGGCGAGGTTGGGGGACAAGGCGCAGATTCCGTTGGACGCTCACGGCTGTCCAGCCTGTCCGCATCCGGGCATCGGGCCTGCTATCCGGGGCTCGCCCGACGTGAACACGAACAAGAGACCCGCGATCCGGATGAACGATCCGGGCATTCACGCGGCGTGTTGCGGGACCAACACGTGGAACACCGTGCAGGGTTCTGCGACGGTGTTCATCAACGGACAGCCAGCAGTTCGCCAAGGGGACCAGACGAAACATTGCGGTGGCCTAGGCAAAATGATCGAGGGCTCTCCGAACGTCATCATCGATGGGGGCACCACCGCAGGCGTTGCTGGTACCAGCCCGGGTCCAAGCGGGGTAGGCAGCAGGGCCAGCGGTAGCGGGGCCAGCAGTGGCGCGGGCACTGACAACCGTAGTGCTGGCAGCAGCGCCGCTGGCGTTGGCAGCGCCGCTGGCACCAACGCGACCGACTCGAGCCGCGTTGCAACAAGTCAGCCGCCGTCACAAGCGACGACAGATCCGGAGCCGGACAAGTTCACGCTGTGGCTCAAGCCCGACGCGATCAACGGCGGCACATTAGCCGGCGAGACCGTCGAGGTCATCGATCCAGAAACCAAGGAAGTGGTCGCCGAGATCGAAGTCGACGCCGACGGTAACGTGCTCGCGAGCGTGCCGGAGAACAAGCCCTATGATCTGCAGATCCTCGGCACCGCCCACGTGATCCCGGGCGAAGGCATCGAAGACGAATCGCTGGTGAATTCGCAGCTCCACGTCACCCTGTACGATCCCGCGGGTGAGTCGCTGGCCGCGGGTGTGAA
>Ga0302323_100000501_pt1 | contig 31285 bp, 15 predicted proteins | sample Fen_T0_3_FD_201950 | JGI IMG/M metagenome (GOLD analysis project Ga0302323, IMG submission 201950) | Peat permafrost microbial communities from Stordalen Mire near Abisko, Sweden - Fen_T0_3 | ecosystem: Environmental > Terrestrial > Soil > Wetlands > Permafrost | place: Sweden: Abisko...
TCGTCGCCGACAAGTTTCACGTCCTGCGGCTGCTCACGCCAGCGATTCACCGAGCGCTGCGTGCCTTGAATCTGCCCAAGGAAGCGCTGCCAATGTACCGTGTGCTGCGTAAGAACCCGCGCTCGCTCACCGCCAAGTGGCGCTGGCAGCTCCGTTGCTGGCTCGCCGACAAGCCCGTCCTGCGCGAGCTGTGCGCGGCCCGCGAGGCCATCTTCAGCCTCTACCGGGTGCGCGGCCATCGTCGCGCGAGCAAGGCCCTCACGCGCTTCACCGACACCCTGAGCTCAAGACGCTGCGGACCACCCTCATGCGCTGGCGCCGAGAGGTCCTGGCCTATTTCCTTTGTCGCCTCACCAACGCCCGCACCGAGGGCTTCAACGGCAAGGCAAAGCTCGTGATTCGGCGAGCTTACGGGTATAAGAGCTTCCGCAATTACAGACTGCGGCTCCTAAGCTGCTGTGCCTGAAGAACTTTTCATCCCTCCCCACCATCAAGTGAGGAGAGCCGATCGATTTTTCTGAAGACGCGAATCGAGGCGTTTTGTAGTGCCGAAGCCCGGACTTGAACCGGGGACAACGCGCTTATGAAGCGCGTGCTCTAACCAACTGAGCTACTTCGGCTTTTGGGGGCGGGAATATGGTCGGGCCGGCCCGGGGCTGTCAAGCCGGGAAGCGCGACCGTCTCGTGGGGTCGCTCGGGCCTAGGCCCTCGCTCAGCGCGAGGCTTGGGGGATAGAGCCGTAGCCGCCGGGACCGGGGCCTTCGCGGCCGATCACGTGGTTCAGGGAGGTGTAGCTCATGGTGATCAGGGCCCGCTGGCCCAGGGCTTTGGGCAGCGGGCCAAATGACGGGATGCGGCGAACTCCGGTCAGCACATTGCCGTCGTATTCCGCGATGCCGCTGGGGCGGACCATGCGTACGCGCTCGAGCCGGCCGTCGGCCAGGACCGCCAATTCGAAGATTACGTGGCCACTGCGGCCTTCTTCGATGGCCCAATCCGGGAAGGCGCGGCGTAGTTGGTCGTCCACGCGCTGCTTGAGGCCCGCGACGTAGCCCTGGATGCCGGGATCGTTGAGGGCGTCTGGGCCGGGGCCGAAGCCGCTCGGGTTGGCGCGTGAGCCCATGCCTTCGCCACCGGACCGTCCGGGGCGGGCTCCGACCGGTTCGCCGCCGACGCCGGGTCCGGGTGGGGCGCCGATGGTGCTGGCGTGAATCAATGCCGCGACGCGCGCGGCCACGGCTTGCGAGCTGTCGTCGAGGTCGCTCGGGCGCGCGCGAACTTCCGTGGGCAGCGCGGGGCGGGCGCGCATCACCCAGGGGCGGGCAATCAGGACCTGGGCGCCGCGTGAGGGGGAGCCGCGCGGGACGGCGCCGGGTGCGCCGGGTTGTGGCTCGGCCTCGCGTCGGCCGGGGACTGCGGCTCCGGGGGCGGCGTCCGCGGTGAGGCCGACTTCGCGATCAGTGGCGCCGGGCACGCCGCCCAGGGAGGCCGCAGTGGTGCCCGCGACTGAGCCGGGCGCGTTCGCGGCGAGCGTGCGCCGCTCGGGCAGCCTGCCCTTGCCGGTCGCGAGGAAGGTGAGCTGCATCGGCGTGGGTGTCGAACGGTGATCGTCCCAGGAGCGGCGCAGGTTGGCCGTGTGCAGGCGCTGCACTTGGCTGCGATCCAGGTGCGTGGGCGCGTCGGTCTCCAGGCTGATCGGATCGATGTGGCTGTCTAGGTTGGTGGCCGCTTCGGGCGCGGTTTTGGAGCCGCCGCGGCCGGCTTGCTCGGTGTCTGGATGGCGGGTGAGCGGTCCGCCGCCTGGAAGGGTCTGTTCGAGCTCCTCTGGAGGGGTCTCACTCTCGCGATCTTGATCGCTCGCCGATGGGTCGAAGCTCGGTAGCTCGACTTCGACTTCAACCGCAGGGTTGATACGCGCCGGCTGGGCGATCGGGCGAGTGCGGAGCGAATGGGAAATGATCAGCGCGCCGCAGGTCAGTAGTAGAGCGTGCGCGACGAGCGATGTCGCGAATGCTCCCGAGCCGACCAAAGGGCGAGCCATTGGCTCAGTCTGACAGAGGGCTCAACTGGCGGCCAGCGGCACGGGCGGAGGCACGCGAAAGCAGCGCCGTGCGTTTTCGGTCGTGAGTGCGGCAAGGTGCGCGGGATCGACGCCGCGCAAAGTAGCGACGTATTTCCCAGTGTGCACGACGAACGCCGGCTCACAGGGCTTTCCGCGCAGCGGCACGGGCGCCAGATACGGGCTGTCGGTCTCGACCAAGATGCGCTCAGCGGGCGCCCAGGCGGCCACCTCTTGAATCGCCCGGGCGCTCTTGAACGTCACGATGCCGGAGAAAGACAAGTAAAAGCCGAGGTCCAGTGCGCGCGCGGCAAACGCGCGGTCCTCACTGAAGCAGTGGATCACCCCGCCTGCGTCGCGCGCGCCTTCGCTTTCCAAGATTTGGAGCGTGTCTTCGGCCGCGCTGCGGGTGTGGATGATCAGCGGCTTTTGCAAGGCCCGGGCAAGCGCGATGGAGCGGCGAAAGACCTCCGCCTGCGCGTCGCGCGGGGAGTGGTCGTAGTGGTAGTCGAGCCCGACCTCTCCCACGGCGAGCATGCGCGGATGCGCCCAGAGCGGCGAAAAATCCAGCGCGCCGTCGCGGGCGGCGTCGTGCGGGTGCACGCCTGCGGAGGCATATACGTCCGCGTGACGCTCGGCCAGGGCCAGCGCTTGCTCAGCCTGCGACATGCCGCCCACGCCGACACACAGAAACGTGCTCACGCCGGCTTGGCGCGCGCGTTCCAAAACCGCGTCCGGACCGGCGGGGTTGTGTTCGGTATCGAGGTGGCAGTGGGTGTCGAACCAGGTCATCGGCGAAGCCTCAGTGGCACGGACCATAGCAGAACCGCCACCAGTAAGATGCCCGACATCACCAGTAGTTCCGCGCGCTCCACGGCGCGCGCGACCACCGCCAAGGCGACCAGCGCGAACGGCGCAGACAGCGCGTCACGCGGCGATAGACCATGCGCGCGCGTGAGCGAAAGCCAGCCGAGCGAAAGCACGCTGACCGAGTATTGAAACAACACCGCCACGCTGGACAGCACGAATAGTCGGCTGAGCGCGCCCCAAGACACCAAAATAGCGACCAAGGCCAGCGTCACGAACAGCGCACGCTGCGGCACTTGGGGCAGCGATTCTGAAGCAGAAGGGCCGCTTTCTCGGGCGCGGAACTCGAGCGCAGCGAGGTAGCGCGGGGTCATCGCCATCATGCCGAAGGCGATGCCGATGGCCGAAATATTCGTGCCCGCGCTGACGAACTCGGCAAGCTGGGGACCACCCAGTGCGGCCGCAGCGACGACCAGTGGCGCGTCGCTCGAGGCCAGATCGCCGACCGAGCCCACGCACGCCCAGTGGATCAGCATGTACAGGCCGGCGCACAGCACGAGCGAGCCAATCGTGGCGATCGGGATCGCGCGCTTTGCCGAGCGCACGTGCGAGCCGGGCACCGGAACGATCTCGAAGCCTTGCATCGGAAACACGATCAAGAGCACTGCCCGAGACCAGGACCAGGGAGCGGGCGCGACTAGCGCCGCGGACGTCGGCGCGGATCGCCCAAAAATCAAGAACACGGCCACGAGCAGCAGCAGTGGCAGCAGCTTGAGCACGGTGAGTGACGACCAGACCCACGCGCTGGGCTTCAAACCCGCGCCCACTACGGCCGCGAACACCACTGCGGCCACCACAGAAAACGCCGATTTTTGTGCGCCAAAACCGAGCAGGGGCGCGGTGTACTCGCCGAGGCCGGCGAGCACCGCCGAGGTGCTGAGTACGGCCGAGGCATAGGCCGCAAATCCAACCACGAAGCCCACCCCTGGTCCGAAGGCCGCACACGCCCAAACGTACGGGCCGCCATCGCGATCGAAGCGCGAACCCAGCCGCGCGTAGGTCATGGCCACGGGCAGCAACGCCAGCAACGTGAGCGCGTAGGCCCACACGCCCGCGGTGCCTGGCACCATGCGGGCCACCAAGTTGGGCGTGAAGAAGATCCCCACGCCCACGATGCCATTCACGCCCAAGGCGAGCAGCGACCAGAGCCCGAGCGCGCGCCGACCTGGCGAGTCCTCGGAGCCGCCGTCAACGCGCGGATCTTGTGCGCTGGGGCCCGCGCTCACGCTCGCTACCCGCTCAACTGTATACGTCCAGGAAGCGCTCGCGCACCAGAGCTACCGCGGCGTCGCCGGCCGACCCGCGCTGGTAGCCGAAGCGCGTGATCAGCACATCGAGCGCTTTTTCGGCGGCCGCGCGGCGAGCCTCGTTCAAACCACTGCCCTCTTCTCGGAGCAGCGCCACCAGATCTCGGCACAGCTTGGCCACCGCCACGCGTCGCTCGGCAAAAGCCGACTCTCGCAGGCGGCGGAGCTGCGAGCCGAAGACGCGCGAGTTGTCGAGCGGCTCGTCCGGGTGGTCAATGGCCCAGGCGGCGATCGCGCCGATCAGGCCGTTTCGGATGTCTTCCGCCTTGTCCGGAGAGCCGAGCAAGGCTTCGACTTCGCGCATCATCCGCTCATCGGGTTCCTCGTACTGGCCGGTCAGGGGGTTTCGGAATTTTTCCTTCTTCACCCAGTAATTCACGTGGATCACGTAGCGATCGAACAGATCGCTGTAACGCGTTTCATCGACCAGGCCGCTGGCGATGCGAAACTCGTCTTCGAACGCATCCAAGAGCCGCGCGTGCAGCACTTTACGGAACAGCACGTGATCGTGATAGCCGCCCGCCAAGCGCTCTTCCTGGAGCCAGTTGTACTCACTGGTGCGCTCGCACAAGCGATCGAGTTCCTTCAACACGGCGAGCGGCGACAAGCAATCATAGCGAATGTCCTGCGCGGCATCGAGCAGCACCGTGCGCATCTCGCGCGGACTCGCGCCGATGCTGCCCTCGTAGATCGGATAAGCCTCGCTTTCACGATACAATTGCCCGATCGCCGAGCGCAGGAGCTTGCCCGATTCATCGTCCAGGCGCGTGGGTGCCGTGCCCGTGGCGTACAAATCGAGCTTCTCGATCGCCGTCAGCTCAGTGACCAGATCTTGCAGCGGCTTTTCGTAGCGGTCGGTCGTGGGGCGACGCATACGCGTCAACACTGCGAACATGGCTGCGATGCGCGTGGCGTGCGGCGCGACGTGCTTTTGTACTTGGGAGGCGATTTGTGCGTCGTAAATGCGCTGCTCGTCGTGCCAGCTGAGCAGGTACGGCGCGCGAATCAGCTCCAAGCGACCACGAAAGCTCTCGAATTCCGGGTGGTCACGAAATGCGTTCAGGTGCACTTCGTTGCCACTGGCCAGCATCACGCAGTTGACCTGCACGTTCTGCGAGCGGAGAGCGACCTCGCCGGTTTCGGCAGTGATCTGCAGATACTTGAAGGCATCCAGCGGACGCTTCAACAGATCCGAAAACTCCAGCAGGCCGCCGGCGGCGTCGACCAGCTCGCCGAAGGCCTCGAATAGGGTCATCGACTGCAAAGCGGTAGGCAATGCGCCCAAGCTGCGATCAGCCGTCACCTGTCGCTCGCCTGCGTCCACGGACAATTGCGGACCGAGCGTGACCGCGCCCACGCGATAGCGGCGCGAGATGAAATAGCGTTCGACCTGTACGTGACGCAGCACCTCGTCCAGCGAGCCGCCATAGCTGGTGAGCAGCGCCTCGTACACTTGTTGGCTCTTGTGCGAGAGCGTGCCGCGCAGCATCCACGCGGGCGGCGGAGCCTTCGATTTGGCGTCGGCAAACAGGCGTTCGAGCAGCTGTTTTCGAGCCGCAAGCGGGATCAGGAACAAGGGATGATCGCGCACTTCGACGAACAACCGTGAATCGATTTGTTCGTCCGGCAAGTGCGCGTAGCTGCCATCGTCCGCGGCGTTCAAGGCGCGTTTGCCGCCAAAGCCGATCGAGCCGCGGAGCGTGGCCTGGGTCGGGAAAACCCAGTGGAAGCGATACAGCGCGCCTTCGTCCAGCAGCGAATAGTGCTCGAGCGCACGTGCGATGCAGGCCGCCACCGTGCTCTTGGCCGAGCCGTTCGGACCGTGCAGGAGCATCACCCGGTTGGCGCGCCCCTCGCGCGCGAAATTGCTGAGAGTACGATAGATCTCGGCCTGCACCGCCTCTTGACCCACGAGCGCGTCGGAGCGCGCTTCGCCGGCATCGAGGAATGGCAAATCGAACAAGCGAAAGCGCGACAACTCACCCCAGGGCCGCATCACGATCTCGCGCCCGAAGTGATCGAACATGTCACGCAGGTAGCGTGAAGCGTCGCGCGAGTAGCGGACGCTGTCGGTCGCGAACAGCGTCAGGTATTCGCGAAACGAAAGCAGACGGCGTTCTTCCTTGAACTCCTTCTGGACTGAGAGCGCGATGCGCTGCAGGTCCTCCAAAATGCGCTCGGGCATGTGGACAAGGCTACCATGCCTCGAGGCTGGGATTTTTCGCGGATAATGCCTGCGTTGTCTTCCGAGACCCGTGTGGTATTGGAACCTCCATGGCGCGTTTGCTCTCGGTTTCCGGCTCGTCCCTCGGCTCTGGTTTCGTTCGCCTCGTCACTTTGGGCAGCTTGTCTGCCTTGTCTGCCTTGTCTGCTTTGTCTGCCTGCAAGAACCAGACGCCACCCGCCGCCGAAGCCACGGCTACCGAGCCCGTATCGCCCGCCGCGCCGCCCGCGCCCGCCGTAGCCAGCGCTCCCGCGGCTGCTGCGCTCACGCCCGCGGCTGCCGATCCTACCGCGCCATCGGCAGCGGCGGCCGCAAGCAATTACAGCGAAGCGCCCTTCGATGTCGTCATTCAACCCAAGGGCACGTACACCTCGGGCCAGGCCGGAGTAGTGGAGGTCGTCGTCACGGCCAAACCGCCGTTCCATGCCAACGACAAGTACCCCTACAAGTTCAAGCTCAATGAAGCGCCGGGGCTAAAGCTCGCAAATCTCGTGGTCGACAAGGATGCGGTCAAAGTCGAGAAGATGCGCGCCACGCTTTCGGTTGCGCTCACGCCCGAAAGCGTGGGTAAGCACACCGTGTCCGGGAAGCTATTCTTCTCGGTCTGCAATGTTGACCAGTGCCTGGTCGAGAAGCGCGATCTGGCTCTGGACTTCGACGCCAAATAAAGCGTCGTACGCCAACCGAGCGCGGCTCAGCGCAGCAGCACGAACACAACCACGAGCGCGATGCCGACGAACAGCGCGCCGCCGCCGACCGCCAGAAAGAGCAGCGTATTCGAGGTCTTCGGCACGCCGGCGATGGACTGCGGCGCGAAATCATCGGTCGCTCGCGCGACGTACCCCGGAGCGGGCGGCGCGTAAGCGGGCCCCGCCGCAGCCCCGAGAGCCGGAGCGGGCGCGGCGGCGAACGGATCGCCCATCGCCTCCAGGCTGTCCGATTCTCCGAAGAAGGAGTCGGCGACGTTGGCCGCGCGCGGCGCGATCACGGTCGCGAGCAGCCCGGGCATCGCGGCGTTCACGCGCGCGCTCAGCTCCGCCTCATTGGTCTTGGCCCACTCCAGGTGGTTGCCGGTCAGGCCGTACGCTGCACCGACTGCGTCGGCCAGCGCACCCACGGATGGGATGCGCTGCGCGGCGGTCTTCTTGAGCGCGTGCGCCATCACGCGATCGAGCGTGGGAGGGACTGGGTGTTTCTGACCCTTGCCCGCTTCGCTCGGCGCAATTGGTTCCTTGGTCAATATCTGCAGCAAGATGCTGGGGCCGTTGTTGCCGATGAACGGAACGCGCCCCACCACGCATTCGTAAATGATCGCCGCCAGCGCCCAGACGTCCGCGCGCTGATCCAGGGTTTCCAAACCCTGGGCTTGCTCGGGCGCCATGTAATACGGCGAGCCAATCGTAGTTCCGAGCACGGTCAGCTTCTTGGCCGACTCACCCTTGTCTTTGGCAGAACCAAAGTCCAAGAGTTTGGCGATGTCGCCTTCGGGCGTTTGGCACAAAAATAAATTGTCCGGCTTCAGATCGCGATGCACGAACTTGCGCGCATGCGCTTCATCCAGCCCGATCGCCACCTGGCTCAGCATGCGCAGCATGCGCGCGGGTGAAATCACCTGCTCGCGCTTGAGCGTGCTCCGGAGCTCCTCACCGTACAGGAACTCCATCGCCAGCACGAAGCTTTCGTCCGGCGTAGGTTGAAAGTCGAGCACCTCCACGATGTAGTCGTGGGGCAGCATCTTGCTGACCTCGAACTCGCGCTTGAAGCGCTGCACGGCGATCTGATCCCGTGACACATCGGGGTGCAGCACTTTGAGGGCGACGTTGCGGCGCGCCTGCATGTCGAGCGCCTCGTACACTCGCCCCATGCCGCCGTCGGCGACCACGCGCCGCACCTGGTAGCGATTGCACAAGAGCTGCCCGATGCGCGCATCTTGGCTATCGGCGAGCACCGGGACTTGCGTGGCGCTCGTGAGTTGGGCGCCGTCGACCGGGCAAAAGCCGGCGTCGTCCGGGTACAGCCGTCCGCAGGCCGGGCAGGCTTTCATTCCGCCCGACGCGCCTTCGGCGCGTAGCTCTTGCTGGCGCTAACGATCACGATCAAGGGGCGCCCGACTCGCTGTTGTCACCGGTCACACCCGGCCGGTAGTACAAGATGCGGTTGCAGCTCGGACATTGCTCGAACTTGTTTTCCCGCGTCAGGCCCTGAAACAGCATCGGCGGCAAGCGCATGTGGCAAGCCGAACAAGTGCCGTCGGTGGTGGAACTAATCGCGGTACCGCGACGACCGCGGATCATTTCGTAGCGCCGATACAATACCGGCGGCACGTTGGCGACCAAGCCGGCGCGGATGGCTTCTTTCTCCGCTACGGCAGCGTCACCCTGAGCCAGTCGACCCACGGTATCGCCTTCGACCGCAGCCAGCTCTGCCAAGAGCGCGTCGCGCTCGCTGGTGACCTGGCCCATGTCCACGCGAGCCTGCTCCAGGAAGCCGTCCAGCTTCTCCACTTCGATTTCGCGATCTCGGTAGAGCTTGCGTAGCTCCTCGATCTCACGCTGGGCGGCGTTCGCCTCGCGTTCGGTCCGGCAGCGAGACAGCTTCTCGCGCGAGCGTTCGACCTGAATGCTCATTTGCCGAACCTCACCCATCAGATCACCGCGGAGCTTGTCCATATCGCCAGAATTCTTCTGGCTTCGGGCGAGCCGCTCTTCCAAAGAGGCCAACGTCGAACGCTTGGCATCGAGCCCCTGCCGCTCTTGTTTGACCGCGTCGCGGAGCTCCTTGAGCTCCACATCGAGCGCCGCTAGATTTTCGAGATTCTCGATTTGCGCCTGGATTGTCACTGTCTAAAACGGCTCCTCGCGTACCTCTAACCAATTACGTTCGTCACGAACAGCCCGCGAAGCGGGCGTGGGGTCCGGGGCGCCAGCCCCGGTAAGACAGCCTAGTGAACTGCTTGCCGCGCAACAGGCAATCGCCTGCGACTGCTGATGGAACATCACGAGCGGTTCGCTAGGGGTCAGTGGGCCCACCTGGGTTCGAACCAGGAACAACCCGGTTATGAGCCGGGGGCTCTGACCGATTGAGCTATAGGCCCAAGCTTGTGCACACCTCGAGGGCCGGCGGTTCCGGGTCCGGCCTCTCGAAGTGCTTGTGACTGTGGGTGCCCCAACGCCGGGCCTTGTCACTGACGAGCCCCGGATGGTGTTGAAAGCAAGCTCCACGCCGCGAAAGCTAATCGAAGCGGGCAGGTAGGGCAATGCCATGCGTCGCCGGCCTCCGGGCAGGGCAAAACGCCTGCGCCGGGCCGCGCCCTCCCGCCCCCGTCCCGCCCCCGTCCCGCCGGGAGCCCCGCCCCCGGCCCGCGATCCCGGGCCCGAAACCGCGGCCGGCGACGAATATGTTACACCTACAGGCTCCCGCCCGCTCGCGCCCCGCGGGCGGCCGTTGCCGTACCTCCCCTGCAGAAATCAATGGAGTCCCTGGTCGTCCGCGGTGCCACGCAGCACAACCTGAAGAACGTCAGCTGCGAGCTGCCACGCAACCAGTTGGTAGTGATTACCGGGCCGAGTGGCTCGGGAAAATCTTCCCTCGCATTCGATACGATCTACGCCGAGGGACAGCGCCGCTACGTCGAATCGCTCTCGGCCTACGCCCGGCAGTTCCTCGACCAGCTGCCCAAACCGCGCGTCGAAAGCATCGAGGGTCTGAGCCCGGCAATCGCCATCGAACAGAAGGGCCTGGGCAAGAGCCCGCGCTCCACCGTGGGCACGGTCACCGAAATAGCGGACTACCTACGCCTGCTGTACGCGCGCATCGGCGTTCCCCATTGCCCGAAGTCCGGCAAAGTGCTGCGCGCGTACACGGTGCAGGAGATCGTCGACTCAATCTTGTCCCGCGGTGAAGGTGCGCGACTGGCCCTGCTCGCACCGATCGTACGCAAGCAAAAAGGCGATCTCAGTGCGGAGCTCGAGCGCTTGCGGCGCGAGGGCTTCGTGCGCGCGCGGATCGACGGCGAACAGGTCGATCTGGGCGATGACCGCGAGCTCGATCGACAGAAGACCCACGATCTCGACGTCGTGGTCGACCGCATCGCGGTGCGCGACGGCGCCAAGGGCCGCGTCACCGACTCCGTCGAACTTGCCTTGAAACTGGGTGACGGCACATTGCTGATCGACGCGGTCGACGGCAGTGAACCCGTAGTAATGAGCGAGCGCTTGGTCAGCTGGGAGTTCGGCATCACCCTGCCGCCGCTCGAACCGCGCCTGTTTTCCTTCAATTCTCCACACGGCGCATGCCCCAGTTGCGATGGGCTCGGCGTGCGCTCGGCGATCGACGTCGGGCGGATCGTGCCCGACGAAAGCCGCTCACTGCGCGAAGGCGCGATCGCCGCGTTCGGGCGACGCGGGTCGGTCGCGACGGCCACGGAAGTTTCGCGCGTCGTCGAAGCGCTTTCGCTGAACCCAGACCTGCCCTGGTCGGAGTTGCCCGAAGCGCAGCGTCAGGCCTTGCTCTACGGCAGCGCCGGCAGCGGCGGGAAGCGCAAGAATGCCGTGCCGAGTTACGAGGGCATCGTGCCGCGCCTGCAGCGCATGCTCGACACCGGCGCCTTCGCCGAAGGTGAAGATCATGAATCGGACGATGGCGGTATCGGGCCGGACGATCTGGGGCGTTTCATCGTCACTCAGACGTGCGTGGCGTGCGGCGGCGTGCGCCTGCGCCCAGAGGCGTTAGCCGTCAAACTCGGCGGACGCACGATCGCCGAGCTATCCGCCATGCCGCTGCGCGGCCTGCGTGAATTTTTGTCGGCCTTTGCCGGTGAGAGCGCGCTCGCTCCGCGCGAATCGGCGATCGCCCTGCCCTTGATCAAAGCGGTCACCGAGCGGCTCGGCTTCTTGCTCGAAGTCGGGCTCGACTACTTGTCGCTCGAACGCACTGCGCACACGCTCTCGGGCGGCGAAGGCCAACGCATCCGGCTTGCCACGCAGATTGGCGCGTCCCTGGTCGGAGTGCTGTACGTTTTGGACGAACCCAGCATCGGCCTCCACGCACGCGACAATGCGCGGCTACTTCAGGCCCTGCGCCGCTTGGTCGATAAGGGCAATAGCGTGCTGGTCGTGGAACACGACCGGGACGCTATCTTGAGCGCGGACCACGTGGTCGACATGGGCCCGGGTGCCGGCGCATTGGGTGGGCAGATCGTCGCGCAGGGCACGCCCGACGAGATTATGAAAGATCCGAGCTCGATCACCGGGCCGTATCTCTCGGGCGAAAAGCACTTGCCGATCCCGGCGCGACGCCAGGCACCGAGCGGGCTTTCGCTGCGCATCGTGGGCGCCAAAGCTCACAATCTGAAAAATATCACCGTCGAGATCCCGCTCGGCTTGATCAGCGCGGTTACCGGCGTCAGCGGCTCGGGCAAAAGCAGCCTGATCGTCGACACCTTGCTCAGCGCGGCGCGCGCCGAGCTGTACGGCGCGACCGGCTGGGTCGGGCCCTGCGAACGCATCGAGGGCCTCGAGCACATCGATAAGGTGATCAGTATCGACCAAGCGCCGATCGGCCGCACTCCGCGCTCGAACCCCGCGACCTACACTGGCATTTTCACGCATTTGCGCGAGCTCTACGCCGGCCTGCCCGACGCCCGGGCACGCGGCTACAAGCCGGGCCGCTTTTCTTTCAACGTCAAGGGCGGTCGCTGCGAAGCGTGCCAAGGCGACGGCGTGTTGCGCGTCGAGATGCATTTTTTGCCCGACGTCTACGTCACGTGCGACTCGTGCGCGGGGCGCCGCTACAATCGCGAGACGCTGGAAGTGAAGTACCGCGGCCTTTCGATCGCGGATGCGCTCGATCTGACCGTCGACGAAGCCGACGAGTTGTTCGAATCGATCCCGCGCATTCGCCAGAAGCTCACCGCGCTTCGCCAAGTCGGCCTCGGTTACATCCAGCTCGGCCAACCCGCGACAACGCTTTCTGGCGGTGAAGCCCAACGCGTCAAACTCGCCAGCGAACTGTCGCGCAAAGCCACCGGCCGCACGCTGTACGTGCTGGACGAACCCACGACCGGCTTACACTTTTCAGACATCGAACTGCTCACGCACGCCTTGTTCGGCCTGCGCGATGCAGGCAACTCGGTGCTGCTGATCGAGCACAACATCGAGCTGATAGCCTGCGCGGACTGGGTGATCGACATGGGCCCCGAAGGCGGCAACAAGGGCGGCGACATCGTCGTCGCCGGCACGCCAGAAGAGGTGGCAAATACGCCCGGAAGCCACACCGGCTTGTACTTGAAGCAAGCCCTGGCCGACGTGGGCAAGCCGCTCGTCAAGGCCGCTGCCCCCAAGCGATCGGTCAAAAAAGCCGCTAAAACGCGCTGAAGCGGCGCCGCCGCTCGCGTTTCAATGGGTTGGGGGCGATCGCGGGCGCGGGGCAGCACCGCACTGGGCGTCGCGAGACCTAGGGCGGCCTTGGCGCGCTGGATCGGTGCAAACAGGACACTGGCTGCGAAACCCAGCTCACGTTGCCCAGCCGACGCATTTCGCCCCCAAAAAAGACGAAGGACCCCCGCGCAGGCCGACGGCCTGCGCTTGGGGGTCCGGACGCGCGCAGAGGGTGCGATCGAGCGAGCCGCGACGCAGCTCATGAGGAACCCGGCGCGGCTGCTAGCGCGCGGCCGCCGCTCTGCGACGCCACACCGCTCGGGGCACCTACCCCAACAACTTCAGGTGAAGTCTTTTTCGACGCGCTCTTGATCCTCTTTGCAGCGGATACAGAGCGTGGTCTCCGGACGCGCCTCGAGGCGCTTCACGGAAATTTTTTCGCCGCAGTCATCACACACGCCGAAGGTCCCCTTGTCGATCTTGTCGATCGCTTTACCGATCTTGTCCAAGAACGCCTTTTCGCGACCGCGCAGGCGAAACTGGAACGATTGCAGATACTCGCTCGATGCGAGATCCATCTCGTCCGGTAAATCGTTGGCGTCGAGGGCCATGTCCTCATCAAGCGTCTGCTGGGCGCGCTTGATGATTTCTTGGCGCCTCGCCTCGAGCATGTCCCGGAATTTTTTTAGCTGGACTTTGGTCATCGGTAGCGCACTCGACTGGCTGTCTGACTACGGGAAAATGGCCCCCAATTCTGGGGGCCGGTTAAGATAGGGACCCATCTCCCCTCAGTCAATAGCCGGCACCGATAATCCACCCGGCGGCTTTATGGGGCATTAAGTCGGCCCTTGGTGGGGAGGGCACCCACTTATCTGGCTATCTCGCCTACGCTAGCTCAAAGGCCGTCCCGATAGGCGCGTACGGCGTTCACGATGGCGTCAGCGATTTTCTGTCGAAAGTCGCCCGTGTTGAAGCGGGTCTCGCCGACCGGATTGGAGATGAACGAGGTCTCGAACAGCACCGCGGGCATGCGCGCGCCGGCCAACACGTAGAAGCCCGCCCGCTTGATGCCTGAATTGGGAATGTCGCCATAGCTCGGTGATAGCGAAGCGACCGCTGAACGTTGCAGCAGCTCGGCAAAATGATTGGAGCGCCCGGCGCTCAAGTTACCCTCGCCGCGGCTCAGCGCTCCTGCCAGCTCCGCCGCCGCTTCGGCTGAAGCATCGTTCTCTCGCGCCGCCAGGCGCGTCGAAGCGGCATCGCGCGAATCGTCCAGCACGAATGTCATCACGCCCCGCCCGGCGCCATCTTCACTGGCGTTGCAATGGATCGACACGAACAGATCGGCTTGAAACGCGTTGGCACGTGCGGTTCGTTCGTCGAGTGCGACGAAGTCGTCGCTATCGCGCGTGAGTAATGTCGAGATGCCGAGTTCACGCGCGATCAACGGCGCGGCGCGATGCGCGATGTCGAGCGTCACGTCCTTCTCGCGCAAACCACTCGGGCCGCTCGCACCAGGATCGTGCCCGCCGTGACCCGGATCCAGCACCACGCGCCTCACTTGGCGCGGGCCGCGCGTCACTTCCTGGTTGTGCTGAGGCGGATCCTTGGACACATCGATTACCAGCCGAAACGGCTCAGGCATGTAAAATACGTGCCGATACGCGACCGCATTCAGATCCAAGACGACCCGCGTGCGCGTGGCCTCGGCCCCGATCCGCACGCGCGTCACCAGGCCACCCACGTCGAAGACCTTGGCGCCCTGATACGTCGCACCGTCGATATCGACGAACAGCCGTGGGCTCTTACTGCTTTCATCCAAAAAGCCGACCTTGTAGGTCGCGGGCCGCGTCACGTAGACCACGACGCGCGCCGCGTCTGCCGCCGCGTAACGCTCGATTTTGGTCACGCGGGCGGGGCCACGTTGCGCGCCCAGGGTCGGCACGATCACCCCGTCATTCGGCTGCGGCTCCGCCGAGAGCGCGGGCAGCGGAACGGGGGCGTTGCCCTCGCGCGCGATCTGCGCGAGCACGGCGGGCAGCGGGCGGTACGCGTTCAGGGTGCTCGAAATCAGTTCCGTGCGCTGCTTGCAGGCCTCATCCGCGCCGGGCACGAGTCCGGCCCGATACACCCCTTGAAAGCTGAGCCCAGGGTCCCCCTTCAGCTCGCCTTCCAGGAGCGCGGCTGAAATCGCGGCTGAGCAGCGCACGGACGGCTCGCTGCGAGCCGCCAGACGATACAATTCGATTGCCTCGAGCGCGTCTGCGTCGCGATGGTCTACGCGGAAAATTCGTTCGCGAAGCTGAGCCGCTTCGAGCAAGAGCTTGCTGCCGGCGAGTCCGCCCTGCTTGCTGCCGAGCACGGCCCAGGAATCGGCGCGGGCCACGGCCTCGGCGCGCTGGGGAATGGTCGTAGAAGCCCCCGTTGGGGCACTCGCGGCAGGGCTGGATTGTTCGACGCGCGGGCCAGCCGCACGACAACTCGCCGCGCACAGCAGCGCAACGAGCACTGTCAGCGAGCGCTGGACGCGCGGGAAGCTTGGGAATCGCATGCCGCCTGCGCCTGCTCTTAGCGTGCCCTTGGCGAATCGGCCAAACCAGCGGCTTCCCCGCGTTGCGCCGCCACGAGTCACAATGCTAGCCTCTGATTCGCAATTGATGCCCGATCCACCTGATAAAGGTCGCCCGTCGTCAGCTCCGCTGAGTGCCGAAGACGCCGATCGACTCGCGGATAGCTTCACCCCATTCTGGGAAGATGCTGACGTTCCGGCTGCGCCTGAACCGGTTGCCACGGCTACCGCCGAAACCGGTTCGCTAACCGCCCCGATGCCCGCGGTCGAGCCCGTCCGTCAACCGGTCGGCAAGCAGACTCTGCTCGGCATCGCGCCGATTAACATCGAAAAGCCCGCGTCCGCTCCGCCGCCGGCGGCGATACCCGCCCCGACGACACCGGTTGCCGCCCTGACGACACCGGTTGCCGCCCTGACGACACCGGTTGCCGCCCTGACGACACCGGTTGCCGCCCCGACGACACCGGTTCCCGCCCCGACGACACCGGTTGCTCACACGCAGCCTTTGCTCGCGGTCGCCGCAGCGCCATCCCCGATCGAAAAACCGGCAGCCTCGGAACCGATTCAATCGTCGCCCGAGGTCCCAGGTTACGCGATTGCGTACATCCCAAAGGACCCACCAAGTACCCCAGCCGTCGTGATCGCGCCCGAGGCGCAATCGTCGCCCGAGCACCAGCCGCCACCGAAGAAGCGCGAGTTTTCGCAGACGATTCCGTCCCGCGTACGTTCTGCACCGAATGCGTCCGTCGCGCCGCTGCCGCCCCCTGCGCCTCATGACGATTTCAATCCGTACGCGCCGAAAAAAGCAAACCGCAAAATCATCGGCTTGGGCTTAGGCGGAGCGTTGCTGGTGGTGGCAGGCACGCTTGGGATTCGGACGCTCAGCATCGGCAGTCAAGCGTTGCCTGCGGAGGCAACCGCCCGACGCACCGATGTGGTGCCCGCAGCCACCGCCGTCGCCGCAGCACCTACTTTGGCCCCGGCCGAGACCGCTGAACCGATCCCCAAGTCAGCCCAGTCTTCTGCGGCCGCTGCCGCTCCCGCTGCCGTGGGACGCGCAAGTGAGCCTCCGCCCGCAAAGGCGAAAGCGAAAGCCAAAGCCAATTCGGCAGCAGCAGCCGCGCGGCCGGTGACTCGAGCCCCCGCCCCCGCCCCCGAGCCAAGCCCCAGCCCAGTGAAGCCCGTGAGCAAGGGTATTATCGTTCGCGACGCGCCCTTCTGAGGATGTGGATTGTCGTTTCGCCTGCAAAACATGCCACCTATTCTCCGAGCGACGATGAGAAAATTCCGGGCCCGCGCGCTGCTGTGCTGTTCGCTCTCGAGCGCGATGATGTGCGTGGCACCGTCGTTCGCCGCGCCCGCAGCACGCCCCAGCGACGAGGATACGACGGTGGCGATGGCCCGCGAGCGCTTCAAAGAGGGCGTCACGTTCTTCGATCAGAAGCAGTACGACAAAGCGCGCGTCGCGTTCCTGCAAGCATACGCGCTGAAGAAGCACCCGGCAGTGTTGCTGAATCTCGCGCAAAGCGAATTGCGTTGCGGTCATGAAGTAGATGCCGCCAAACATTTCTCTGCCTACCTGCGTGAATCCACCAGCGCCAGTGACGCCGAACGCCAAGCCGCCGAAGCCGGGCTGAACGCGACCAAATCGGCGGTCTCCCTGCTCGACGTGAACGTCGACGAGGGCGGCGCGGAGATCTATGTCGACGGTTCGCTGGAAGGGATTTCTCCGTTGCCCGGGCCGCTGTACGTAACCCCAGGCGCGCACAGCGTCGAGGCCCGCAAGGCCGGCAAGACCCGAGCCCAACAAGTCAACACCAGCGCCGGCAGGCAGTTCATGGCAGACCTGAGTTTTTCGGCGAAGACGCTGCCGCCCGCAGCGCCTATAGCGAGCGCCAGCGCAAGCGCGAGCGCGCCGGCTGCCGAAGATCGACCTGCGCCCGAAGCGGATCACCCCGAGCCGAGCGCCGGGCGAAAACCATTCTTCAAATGGCTCTTCAGTTCGCCGGTTGGCATCGTGGGGGTGGGACTCACGGGCGTCGGTTTGGGCGGCGGCATTGGTTTCGCGGTCGCTTCCAAGAAGAGCTACGACAACGCGGGCTCGGTGGCCGATCAGATCACTGCGGCCGCGGCCATCGATAGCATGATGAAGAATCCAGACACACGAGAGCTGTGTGTCGACCCGAGCGCCTGGCTGATGAACGTGTCGCACCCGCCGGCGGTGGTACGGGCTCGCGCGAGCCAATACAGCGCCGCGTGCTCGAAGTACCAAGACTACGTGAGCAGCGGGGACCGGTTGAAGACCTGGTCCACGGTCGGCTTCGTCACCTCTGGTGTGGCTGCGGTCGGGACCGTGATCTACTATTTCGTCGATCCGAACGCGCACGAAGGCGCGGCCGCCGATGCTCGAGGCGTTCAACCGCGGCTTGCGATCGTGCCGAGTGTCGGCCCCGGGCAGACCGGATTGACCATCGCGGGCCGCTTTTAGCGGCGGTTTTCGGGCTCGGCCTCAGACGACTCGAGACGGCGCGGCTCCGGCGCTTTGGCCAGCCAGGCACGGAAGGTACTGCGTGGCACACCGGCGGAGCGCGCGGCTCGACTGACATTGCCCGCGCACAGGTCGAGCAGCGCGCGCGCATCTTGGACCGGACGACGTGCGTGCGGCGCTTGGCGGCTCGCTTCATCGACGTGGCGCGCCGCGATCTCGTGCTCGGCGCTGGCCGCCGCGCGATACAGCACCGCGCCCAGCTCACGCACGTTGCCGGGCCAGCTCTGTGCCACCAAGCGCGACAGTGCCGCGCTGGACAACACCCGCTCACCCACGTCCGCGCGCATGCGGCGCAGCAAAGAATGGCTCAGCTGCGCGATGTCGCTGCGGCGCTCGCGGAGCGGCGGAAGTTCGACCACGACGGTCGCCAAACGATGATACAAATCCGCTCGAAAGCGCCCCTCGAGTACGCGCTGATCGAGCTCCGCCCAGCTCGCGGAAACCACGCGCACCATCACCCGAAGCGCCTGAGCCGCGCCTACCGCACGCACCATGCCGTCCTCCACGACGCGCAACAGCTTGACCTGAATCGACAGCGGCAACTCCGCGATTTCGTCTAGAAAAAGCGTTCCTTCGTGGGCCTGTTCGAAGGCCCCCACGCGACTGGTCACGGCGCCAGTAAAAGCGCCGCGCCGATGGCCGAATAGCTCTGCATCAGCGAGCGATTCTGGAAGCGCTGCCATGTTGAGCGGCACGTACGGCCCATCGCGCCGCCCGAGTTCGTGAATGGCGCGTGCTACCATGTCTTTACCCGTACCCGACTCTCCTTGCAGCAGGAAAGGCACGCGCGATTTCGCGTGACGACGCACCAGGCGCGCCACGCGCAGCATCGGCGCCGAGGTGCCAATCACGCCCGGCAGCGGATCGCTCGGAGCGAGCTGCTCGTCGTGTTCGACCGTGCGCACGGACACCGCTGAGCGCCCGACCACGAACGCCGCACCCGACTCGGAGAGCACCGCCGAGGATACGCGCGCGCCGCCCACGTACAGTCCATTCTTCGAGGCCAAATCCTCGACCAAGATCCCCGAATCCAAGACGCGCAGTCGACAATGCAGGCTGCTGACCGCGGGGTCGTGGACCCGCATCAGCGCCGCGCGGCCGCTACCGAGCGTGAGCTCGTCCCCTTGGCGCAGCGTGACGCTCAGGGGCTCGTCTTCAACGCCGAGCTCGACCCGCCAAGGGCCGGGCAGGCGCGCCCGCGGACATTCCAGGGTTTGAGAGGGTGGATCGACGTTCGGTGGCTCATTGGGCATCACCTGGTTCCCTTCGGTCGAGGCCCAGCGCGGGTTGCGTCAAAGCTCGACGCGGGGGTTTCGTGAGCTGGCCGCCGATGCTAACAAGGCGCCCATGCGAACCCCCGTCGCGCTCCGCGTCACCCTGGGCCTGGTTTTTTTGGCCCAGTTCGCCAGCGCCGAAACTCCCGCGAGCGCCTCCCCTCAGCCTAGCGGCGCGCCGGACCCGAGTACGCCCACGCCGGCTAGCGCCGCCCCAGCCACTGCCGGCACACCGGCGCCCGCCACCGGCGCGGCCGAGTCGGGCCCAGTCGTGGTCCCCGCGGAAACCGATCAGCCTGCCTTGGAGCCAATCCCGAGCGCGCACGACACCCTCGGCGGGCACTTCGTGCTCGGTGCGTCGGCCGGAGCGCTCTGGCAGTTCGGCAGCCTCGACACCGACAAAAAGTTGAACGACTACCTGGGCACCGCCCTGGCATTGAAACTAGATCTCGGTTACGGGCTCAGCCGCAACACGGTGATCGGCGTGTGGGGCGAGTTCGACAATCACTCGACGCCCTCTGGCTGCCCGCTGTCGGTGTGCTCGGGCGGCAAGAGCCTCGCCGGCGGCCCCTTCATTCGCTACCACATCGTGCAAGGCACGCGCTTCGATCCCTGGGGCTCATTCGCGCTCGGTGTTCGTTCGACGAATGTGGACTCGCGCCTAGGTAGCAACAATTACCTCGGCGTCGACATACTCAAGATCAGCCTGGGTGGTGATTGGTACCCGACTTCCAACTTTGGCTTCGGGCCATACGTCAGTTTCGACTGGGGCACCTACGGCCATGACGGTGGGCACACCGGCCTGAGCACGGGCTTGCGTTTAGTCCTGGATCTGCCCGGCAAATAGCCGGCCTTTGCCGACTTCGGGGCGCCCTCAGCGAGCGCCCTGAAGTCACCGTTCAGGCCGAGCTCAGACCGCGATCGCGACGCCCAAGGCGCGCCGCACGGTGGAGTAATCTTCGCTGACGAAGTACAGCAAGACTTCCTTCATCTTGTCGGCAGCCGACAAGTCGCCAGGCGCCTGGGCCTCTGCGCCGATCAGCTTCTTCGAGATTTCGAGATCACCGCAGACGATCATGCCGGCGCGGCAGGCCGTCAGCTCCACCGCCTGATTCCAACGCTTGATGTTGGCCTTGGCGCCTTCCTCGATGAAGCGCTTCACCACCAAGCGCAGGTGCTCGAGCTGAACCGGCTGCATGTACTTTGCCAACTCTTGCGCCGTAGCCCGAATCTGCGCGGCCATGTCTTGCGGCATGGGCGTGTTCGGCGCAGCCAGCATCACGCCAGCAAACAGCATGATGGTGAGCTCCGACTGAGTCGGGAACAGCGTGCGGATGTAGTGCTCGGGTCGGTAGTGCGACAGATGCTTGCCGCACATGAAGGTCAACTCTTGCGGTTGGAAGCCGGTGAGCACAGTTTGACCGGCAACCGACGCCGGGGGATTCGCCGGCACCGCGACGATCGCCCCGGCGACGTCGTTGCGCACGTACAAGTCTGGCGCTTGCACGCCGAGCACCTGCGCCGCCCAGCCGAACGTCTTGGCGAAGGTCACCGTCGAAGTCGCCGGATCTTGTCGGAACTGCTTGGGCAGGACCGGCAACTTATGGGTGGCCTGCAGCTGTGCCACCTTCGCGGCTAGCGCCGCCGGCGCGATCATCATGAAGATCTTCGAGATGTATAGATTCTCGTCGGCGTGGAAGACGTGCTTCGCCCACAAATCGTCGGTAAGCCGGCCCTTTACGGCCAGCATGCCCTGCGGTCGATAGTCCTCGTAGAAGCGCTGCTCCTCTTCGTCGGCCTTCTTCATGAACGCGATCGCCGCCGCCAAGCACCAAGCCTCGTCGTACGATTGCTTCTGTAGATACAAGCGGTAGAGCGCACGGTAGGCGTCGATCTTGAGCGGCTCGGCCTCGAGGATCACGCGCTGCTCGGCGATCGCCTCGTCCCAACGTTCGCCGACCTCGTACAGCTCCGCCAAAATTTGGCGCACCACGACCGCATCCGGCTTGTTGGTGGCTGCCATCTTGAAGGCCTCGATGGCCGAGTCCGTCTGCTGCAGGCGGTCGCGATAAATCAAGCCGAGCTGATGCCACAGCGTATGTTCGAGGTCTGCGTTTCCCTTGCCAGCGATGCGATGCAGCATCTTGCGGTAAGCGCGCTCCAGCTGCTTCCAGTTCTTCTGCTGGGTGAGCACCTTGTTGATGCGCTCGAAGGCCTCGAGGTAACTCGGGTTCAGATCCAGTGATTCATTGAAGAGTTCGACCGCGCGGTCCAAATCCTCGATCTTGTCGCGGTAGATCTGCGCTTGCGTGAAAATGTAACGCGCTTTGATCTCGCGCTTCTCTTCGTGCTCGGCGATCGACTGGAGGGTGTCGACCATCTTTTGCCAGTCAGCCGCGGACTGGTACAGCTGCAAGAGCTTGTGCAAGAGCACGTGGTCCTGCGGCTTCAGATCGCGAGCTTCCTCCAAGGCATCGATGGCCTTTTGCGGATTCTTTTCGCGATCGCCCCAGATGTCACCGATATCGTTGAGGATCTTGAAGCGCTCTTCACCGTCGTAAACGCTGTCCAAGATCTGCCGCTTGTAGGCAGCAACCTGCTTCCAGTCATTGCCCTGGGCGTAAGTGTCGACCAAAGCTTCGAGCGTCGGGCGATGCTCGCCGTTCAGCCCGAGTGCCTTCTCGAAGTTGTTGATCGCCTGCTTGGCTTGACCCTGCTCGCGCTTGATGCAGCCGAGCCGGTAGTAGACGTCCGTACGCTCTTCGGTGTCGTCTTCGGCCAGGGCCGTGAGCACCTTCTGATAGTTGGTCAGCGCGCTCGGCCAGTCCTTCAGCTGGAAGGCCACGTCCGCGATCCCGCGAATCGTTTCTTGATCGGTGAGATCGAGCTGATTGGCGTTGGTATAAGCCTTGAGCGCCTTGTCGTTGTTACCGAGCGAGGCGTGGACCTTACCGAGCAGCTTGAACAGCGTGTGCTGCTCGCTCTTTTCCTTGTTCTTGCTCTTCCGGACCAACATCTCCGCCAGCGGCTCTGCGTCCTGGAAGCGCCCCACGCGGACGTATTCCTGGACCAGCGGCAGCGCCGCTTCTTCGCAATCCGCGTCGCATTGCATCGCCAGCTCGTACGCCTGCACCGCGAGCTCGTGCTCGCTGAGCATGTCGTCGCGAAGTTTCCCGAGCTCGACCAATAGCTTGGCGCGCGCGCGCGGAGTTGGCGTGTTGAGCTGCTCTTGCTCGAGGTAGCGCGCCGCACGATCCCAGTCGGACTCGTCGATCGCGATCGTACGCAGCGCGGCCAAGGTCGGCAAATGCGCCGGATCGAGGTCGAGCGACATTTCGAAGCGCTCCTGCGCTTGGCGGCGGTCGCCCAGCTTGTCTTCGAGCGCCTTACCGATACGATAGTACATCTCTACGCGCTGATTGCCGTCCGAGGTCAGATCCGCAACGCGGGTCATGGCCTCGATTGCCTGCGCGGCGTCGCCCTGTTTTTCGTAGAGTTTGCTCAGCGCTTCCAGCGCGGGCACGTTCGTGTCATCGATGTCGACGATGTTGCGGTAGGCGTCGATGGCGCGGTCGGCCTCGCCGACTTCTTCGGCGTACACCGCTGCAATCAGGCCATACAACTCCACCTTGGTGCCGCTGCTCGCTGCTTCACTGATGTGGCGTTCATAGGTGCTAATCAGGTCCAGCCATTGCTTGAGACGTCGGTAGCAACGCTCGAGCGCAATGTACGCCCGCTCCTCACCGGGCGAGATCTCGAGCGCCTGTTCGAGGCGCGTCGCGGCGATGTCGAACTTGAGGAAGTGCTCTTCCTGAATGCCCGCAAGACGGAGCAAGACTTCCACGCGCTCGCGCTCGGTCTGCACCACGTCCAGCTGACGCTCCAGAATACCGATCAAATCCGACCAGGCCTGCAGCGACTGGTAGATGCGCTCCAAACCGCGCAGCGCTGCTACGTTCCCACCATCGATCTCGAGGACTTCGCGGTACACCTTGCGCGCACGCTCGAAGTCGCCCAGGTTCGCCTCGTACAGCGCGCCCAAGCGCAGCTTGGTGCTGGCGATTTGATCCGATTCGGTCAGCGCCTGCACCTTGGCGGTGAGGATCTCCGCCAAGTCCGCGTGATTGGCGCGATCGTCGTAAATTCGCTCGAGCGCCGTCAGCGCTGGCAGGTAGAGCGGGTCGACCTCGAGCGCGCGCTTGTAGTACGCGATGCCTTGGTCGGCCTGACCCATGTTCTTGAACAACAGCTCGCCCATGTCGACCAAGATCGCCTTACGATCCTCGTTGGCAGCGGCCACGTTCATGGCCAAGGTCAGCGTCTCGCCGACCTTTTGCCACTGCGCGCTCATGCGGTGAATGGCGGCGATCTGACGCATCACCTGGACGTTGTTCGGATCGAGCGCGACGACCTGCTGGTAATACGGCTGCGCATACTCGGCATGACCGAGGTCCTCGCCGTACCACTTGCCGAGCCGCAGGCAGAGACGGATCTTCTGCTTGTTGTCGGTCTGTTCCGGTAGCCAAGCGTTGGCGGTATTGATCAGCTCGCCCCAACGACCCGTGGCTTGCGCCATGCGTTCGAGGTAGCGCGCCGTTTCGTCGTCACCGAAGTCTTCACTGAAGGCATTGACCAGCGCGTCGAAGGCTTGGTTCTTGTCGTCCAGCCGCTCCTCGAAGACGCGCGCGATGCGGCGCAGGAGCTCGTTCTTCTCCTGCACAGACTCGCGAGTTTCCAGACGATTTAGGTACAGCTCGACCAGTGTCTCCCAGCGACCCGAGGCGGTGTGCAGGCGCTCCAAGGCCTCGAATGCCTCTTGGTGTGCCGGATCGATGCTCAGGATCTGCTCGAAGGCAGGCGTCGCTTGGTCGTAATCGTTGGCCTCCTTCTTCCACAGCTCAGTGACCTCGAGCAGCTCGCGCACGCGTTCGCTCGGCTCGGCGAGGGCACTCGCGCGCTGCATCTTGACGCCGATCACGTCCACCCAGCGCTCGTCGCCGCGGTAGATGGTCTCCAGCTCCGCCATGGCCTCGAAGTCCGTCGGGTCGACCTCGAGCAGATGGCGCCAGGCTTCGGCCGCGTCGAACGGCTGGGCTAGAACCGCGCCGTAGGTCTTACCCAGCTCGCGGTAGATGCCTTTGAGCTCGTCCGCCTCGAGCAGAGCAGCGGCGCGATCGATTGTCGCGTGCAGCGCGCTGACGAGTTCGTTCGGGTCCTGGCGCGTGCGCGCGACTTGAGCGGTCGCGCGCAAGGCTGCGACGTTCGAAAAATCGATATCGAGGACCCGCTGCCAGGTCTCTAGCGCTTCGTCGTCGCGGTTCAACTGTTCGGAGAACAGCCGAGCACGCCGAGTGAGCACATTTACGCGGTCCTCATCCGATTCCGCGATGTCGAAATGCCGCTCGAGCACGTCCGTGAGCTCAGCCCACTTGCTCTGCTGTTCGTACAGCCCGGCGAGCGCGCCCAGCGCCTCCGGATCTTCGCCGCGCAGATCGAGCACGCGCTTCCAGCCTTCGATCGCGCCATCGACATCGCCCAGACGCTCCGCGGCGAGATGCGCCATTTTTGCGCGAATTTCGGCCTCTTGCACATCACCTACTGCGTTTTCGAGTTCGCGCTGATAGACCGCGCCGAGTTCGCTGTATGCCTGGCTCTGCTCGTAGATGCGCCCGAGTGCGACAATCGCAGCCTCGTTCGTGGGCTCGAGCTTGTCGAAGATGGCACGGTATGCGCGCACGGCATCGGGTGTTTGTCCCAGGCGCTCCTCGTACACCTGACCGAGCCTCGTATAGAGCTCTACACGCTCGTGGTCGTCATCCGTAGACGCCGCCCGTTGCTCGAGCACGCCGGCCAATTCTGGCCATTGCTCGAGTGAAGTGTAGATGCGATCCAAGTTCGCCAGCGCATCGCTCTCCTGCGGGGCGACGGTCAGCACGTAGCGATACGTCTCTTCCGCCTTGGCGACGTCCGCGAGCTCTTCCTCGAACACGCGCGCCAAGCGCTTGCCAACCACGGCTTGGGTCGGCGCATCGATGCCTTCGATACCCAGAACGTCGGCGTAGGCGTTCGCGAGCGGCTCCCAGCCGCCATCGAGCATGCTTGCCAGACGCTCGATCTCTTCGCTCGTACGCTCGTCGAGCGGACTCTCTTTGATCGCCCGCACGTGAACGTTGAACGCGAGCACCGGGTCGAGCAGCCGCTCTTCGGCATCCTCCGCAATGCGGTGGTGCATCGCGACGCGCTCGCCCGGATCGGTCGTGTGCGAAAGCTCGGCCTCGCGCACGCGAATCAGCTTCTCCCACTCACTCGCGGCTTGATAGAGCGGTTCGAGTATTGCACCGACTTCGAGCTGCTTCGTGCCGCTCTCGAACAATGCTTCGAGCGCACGCAGCGTGTCTTCGTGCTCGGGCGCCGCACTGATCACCTCGCGGTAAGCGGCAATGGCTTTGTCCAGATCGCCCAGACGAACCTGGTAAACCTGCCCCAACCGATACTTGAACTCCAAGATCTCGTCTGGGCTCTGGCCGACCTCCGACTCGCGCACGAGTACCTCGGACAGATCGTGCCAACGTTCCATCTGCGTGAACAGGCGATCCAAGGCACGCACCGCGCTTTGGTTCTCCGGGTCGGCAGCGAGCACTCTTCGATAGCGAGTGACCGCGTTCTCCAGATTCTCGAGCTGCACCTCGTAGACCTGAGCCACGCGCAGCCCCAGCTCGACGAAGCGCTCGGGATCACCCTCCAGCTTGTCCAGCTCGGCATCGTACAGCGCGGCCACCGCGGGCCAACGCTCGATCATCATTGCCAGGCGTTCGAGCGATCCGAGCGATTCCTCGTTCTGACTATCCACGCCGATGGCGCGCGAGTAGGTCTCGAAGGCGCGCGAGTGATCGCCCAGATTCTCCTCGTACAAGCGCGCGATGCGGTGCAAAAGCTCGACCTTGGCGAAGGCGTCGTCGGTGAAGCGGACCTGCACCTCGAGCACGCTGATCAGCTTCTCGTACTCGCCTGTCGCGTCGTACACCGGCTCCAACACGGAGGCGGCAGCGAGCGGCGCCTTCTTGCCGTTCTTGATGCCCTCCAGCGCGGCGAGAGTCGGCAAATGATCCGGCTGGATATTGAGAATTTCCCGATACAATTCGACCGAACGGTCGATGTCGCCGAGGTGCTTTTCGTACAGTTCGGCGATTCGATATTGGTAGCTGACCGCTTCGGTTGGGTCGGGCGTCAGCTCGGCCTCGTGTTGCAGGATGCTGAGCAGCTCCTGCCAGTTGCCTGCCGTTTGATACAGTACGTCCAAGCGGCTGAGCGCCGTCAGGTCGTCCGGATCGAGCTCGAGCACCTTCTGATAGGTATCGATCGCCCGCCGCACGTCCGAGAGCTCTCGCTCGTAGACCGCTCCGACCTGGTAAAAGATCAGCTTCTTCTCGTCCGTATCGAGGACCAGATCGGCCTTCTTGGAATACACGGAGAGTAGCTCCTCCCAGCGCGAGAGCCCGAGGTAGAGCTTCACCAATGCGTCGATGCTACGCAGATCTTCGCCATCGATCTCCAGGATCTTCAAGTAAACGCCGATCGCGTTTTCCTGCCGTTCGAGCACGTCTTCTTCCAGCTGCGCGGCCTGGTACAGGGCGCCCTTCTGAGCCTCGACGTCTTCCAGGATCTGGGCCTTGCGCTGCAGAATCAACGACATGTCGCCATAGCGCTCGGCGCTCTGAAACAGTGTCTGCAGCGACTCTGCTGCAGCCAAATTCGTTGGATCGATGCTGAGCACCTTGCGGTACAGCTCGATGGCCCGCTCGCCGTCGCCCACCATGTGCTCGTACACGCCGGCGGCCGACGAATATAGACGACTGCCTAGCTCGGGATCCTTCTGCGCGACGGCCAACTGTTCGAAGACTCGCGCCAGGTCCGTGAAGCGCCCGGTCACGCGCGCCAAACGATCCAAGCCGGCCTGCGTCTCTTCGTGAGCTGGATCGACCGCCAAGGCGCGAGCCAAAGTGTCGAAGGCAGCGTTGACGTCGCCCGCAGCGTCTTCGTGCAGTGCCGCGACCTGATGCAGCAGTTCGACCTTGCGCGACGCTTCGTTCGCTTGGGCGACTTGCACTTCGTGCACGCCGATCAGTTTTTGGAAATCACCCTGCCCTCGGTACAACGGCTCCAGGATTTCTGCGATCGCCAAGGAGTGCGCGCTGTCCGCAGCGAGACGTTCCAGCGCAGCGAGTGCCGCTTGGTTGGTCGGGTCGCGATCGAGTACCTGACGGTAGCCTTCGATTGCGGCTTCCGGCTGGCCCATCTGGCGCTCACGGAGCGCCGCCAGCCGCAGCATCAAATCGCGCTGAGCATCGTCCGTATCGGCCAGACCGAGTTGGGTCTCCAGATTGTCGGCGAGTTCGTTCCACAGCCCGCGGCGCGTGAACAGACCGTCGAGCGCGTTGAGCGCTACATGGCTGGTGGGATCCAGCGCGAGTACTTCGCGGTAAGCCGCGATGGCTTCGTCGGGCTTGCCCAGCTTCTCTTCGTAGACTTGGGCCATCTGCGAGTAGATGCCTTCGCTCTCGCCAGGGTCTTGCGCCAGATCGATGCGTCGACGAAACACGCTGATTAACTGTTCCCAATGGCCCGTGCCACGGTACAGGGCGTCCATGGCCTGCAGCGCTTCGGCATCCGCAGGATCGAGCTTGAGCACCTTCTCGTAGCTGGCGGCAGCCTGGGGCACTTTGCCCAGCCGCTCTTCGATCGCGGCTAGGCGCATCCAATACTGGCGAGCCAGGGCCGGTTCATGGAGAGAGCCAGCGACATCGTTGTAGATGCCACGCAGCTTGTCCCAAGCGCCCGCCTGCCCTGCCAGCTCTTCTAGCTCGAGCAGAGTTTCGCCCTGAGCCGGATCCTCCTTGAGCGCGCGAGCTTGTGCGTCCAGCGCGCGATCCAAAGATCCGAGTTGATTGGCTGACGTGGCCGCGATCTTGCGCAGCAAAAACACGCGCCGATTCACCTGGGAGTCACTGACCGCCAAGATTTCCAAGGCGCCGATCAACTTTTCCCAGTCGCCACGCGTCTCGTAGATCGTCTCGAGAATCGCCGCTGCTTCGGCGCTCAGCGATTCGCTCTTCAACAGGCCTTCGAGCGCCAGGCGCGCGCCCTCGTGGTCTGCATCGATCAGCAGGATTTCGCGATAGTTCGCCAGCGCTCCCGCCTCGTCACCCAAGTATTCGAGCTCGGTTTCGGCGAGCCGGAACTTCAGATCGACGAGTACGTTCACGTCGCCCTCGAGCTCGATCCGCCGCCGAAGCACCTCGGCGTACGGCTCCCAGCTCTTGGTCTTCTGATAGAGCGCATCGAGCGCCGTCAGCGTCGCCGAGTCGGCCGGGTCGTCTTCGAGCACGGCCTGGAAGGTTTCGATGGCCGCCTTCGGGTCGCCGATCTGTACCTCGTACAGCTTGGCGATCTCGTACAAGATGCGCTTGCGCTCCTCCGGTTGATCGGCGAGTTCGCGCTTCTTCTCGTACACATCCAGCAAATCGCGCCAGCGTTGCGTTTGGCGATACAGGCTCTCCAGCGCACCGAGCGCGACCTGGTTGTCCGGATCGCTCTCGTACACGGCGCGGTACTCGGCCAAGGCATCGTCGACGCGCTTGGCTTCTTCGACGAACACACGCCCCAGGCGCAGACGCAGCGCGTTGGCGGTGGAGACATCGCGCGCTCCGTCCGCGGTCAACACGGCAGAGCTGTAGGCGGCGATCACGTCGTCCCAGCGCGAGGTGACTTGCGCCACGCGCTCCATGTCTGCTTGACTCCGTGCGTCGCCGGGAGCCAGCTTGAACGCTGCCAAATAGCGCTCGAAGGCCCTGGCTTTATCGTTGATACGCGACTCGTAGAGGCCAGCCACTTCACGCAAAAGCGCGAGGTTATCTTGGGCATCCTGCACGTGCCCGAGTTTGACCTCAATCGCCGTCGCTAACCCCTTGGGGTTATTGGCCGTGGTGTAGATCGGGATCAGACGCTCCGCTGCTGCGAGATTGTTATCCTCGAAGCTCAGGACCTTCTCGTAGGCCTTGGCCGCGCGGTCCGGCTTGCCCTTTTGGGTCATCCAGAGCTCGGCAATTTTCATCAGCATGCCGATCCGCTGTGGCGTATCGGTCGCGCGGGCCTCGTTGCTCTCGAGCACGCGGATGAACTCGTCCCACTTGCCGGTGTCGGCGTAGAACACTTCGAGGTCGTCCCAGCGCCCGAGCGTGACGTAGCGCTTCTTGAGTTGCTCCTGTGCGCGTCGGTCGTCGGGTTGCAGGCTGAGCAAGGCGCGGTACGCGTCCACAGCTCGCTCTTCGTCCTTCAAGCGATCACCGGCGACCTGCCCAAGCTTGTTCAAGAGCTCGATCTTGGCGGAGGTGTCGTAGGTGAGCTCGGCCAGGCGGCCCAAGACGTCAGCCAGCTTCTCGTAGTCTCGCGAGCGCTCGTACAGCTGCGAGAGCGCATTCAACGCGTCCACGTCGTCAGGATCGTTGTCCAGCACGACGGCCCAGAGATCGATACAAACCTCGGGTTTTTTGACCTTATCGGTGGCAAGCAGTGCAATCTGCTTGTACTTGGCGGCGCGCTCCGAGCCTGATCCAAGCGTGCTCGCTTCGCGCATGCTGAGTTGAATCAGCTTCTCCCAATCGCGGCGCTTTTCGTACATCTCCCGCAGGTAACTGTTGGCCGCGGGCTGATTCGGATCGACCTCGAGCACCTTCTCGTAGGCGCGCACGGCTTCGGCCTGATTCGCGAACTTGTTCACGTACAGTTCAGCCGCCTTGCCGTAGAGCTCTGCCTTCTCTTGCGGTTCCGACACGGCATCGCCCAAGGCGACGAGTGTCTTCACGTACTCGTTGAAACGCTTGGCCGCTTCTTGCTGGGCGAGCTTCTCGCGCAGCGAGGCGATCAATGAATCGTCCGCGGCAGGTGCGGTCGGGACGGGCACGCTCGCCGCAGCGGCAGCCGCCGCGACTTCGGGTGCAGCCGGCGTGGGGGCGAGCGGAGCCGCCACCACGGGAGCGGCTGGGGCAGCCTCGACAGCAACGGCCCGCGCGCTCACGGGCACGGGCTCCGCGGCGCGCGCGGATGGAGCTCCGGCGAGTTGTTCCCCGATCTGCGCTTCGAAGGCTTGCAGCGCGGGGTGCGCCGGCTCGATGCGGCTGAGCCGCTCGAAGAACTTGCGCGCGCGGATCAGATCCCCGCGCTCACGCCAGGCCATGAGCCCACCGGTGGCGAGCAAATAGCTCGCCGCAGGCGACACGCCAGCGCGATCGGAAAGCTCGTCCGCGAGGCGGATGATACGTTCCCAGTCAGCGCCGCGCACACCGATGGCGTCTTTCAAGAAAGTGAAAGCGGGCTCGCGACTCGGATCGAGACGCAGCGCCTCTTCCAAGAATTGGCTGCCGACTTCCAGGTTCTGATGGCGGAGTGCCCACCGCGCGCCGAAGCGGAACGAGGCATCTGCCTTGGCGGCGGGAGCTTCGATTCGCTTCAGCGACTCACGCTGGGTCTCGAGGATCGCTTCGGTACGCTGCGCGTCGACGAGCAGCCCTTCATACAATGCCGCCGCGCTGGCGCTCGACGGATCCACCGAGTATGCCTGCGCCAGAATTCCTTCGTATTCGCTCGGCGCGAAGCGTCGAGCGATGCGCGCTGCGCGCAAGAAGATCTCCGAGCTCGCGGCCGCAGTCGTTGCCGCATGCGCTTCACGCAGTAGCGTGGCGATGCGCTCCTGCCACTCACCTGCCCCGACCTGTGCGTCGAGCAGACGCTCGCCGATATCACCGGGATTTCCTTCGGCGTTCTGCAACGCTTTGGCATAAGTCTCCGCCGCGCGCTCGTATTCACCCACGTCACAAAACACGTCGCCGAGTTCGCGCAGCAGAGCGCGCTTCACGCGGGCGTCCGGGGCGCTCTTCAGCTGCAGTTCGAGCAGCTTCTGCACCATGTTGAGCTTGCCCAGCTCCCAATAAATCGCGCGCGCTTCACTCAGCGCGTCGAACAACGACGGATTGAGCTTGTAAGCGTCCTGAAAGTGCTTCAGCG
>Ga0302323_100000503_pt1 | contig 31242 bp, 30 predicted proteins | sample Fen_T0_3_FD_201950 | JGI IMG/M metagenome (GOLD analysis project Ga0302323, IMG submission 201950) | Peat permafrost microbial communities from Stordalen Mire near Abisko, Sweden - Fen_T0_3 | ecosystem: Environmental > Terrestrial > Soil > Wetlands > Permafrost | place: Sweden: Abisko...
AAGTCTCAGGCCAAACCCGCCGATCTCAGCGCCTACGTGGGAATTCGATTCAAGGCAAAGATCGGCGCTACCAACAAGAATCCGGTTCGAATTCAAATCTCCACTCCGGACACCGAGGGCAACACAGAGTCCAGCGGCAAATGTGATCCGGCAGTCGAGGGCGATGACGGATGCTTCAACCACATGGGACGTTTCTTCTGGACCGATTCGGACAACCCCGGGCTTTCGATGCCCATGTCCTCCTCTTGGAAGGCCTACACCTTCTGCTTCGACAAGGATCTCTTCCCCAAGTGGTTGCCCAGCAATCTATCCGCCGAGCAGCGGCGCAATCTGTCGAAGAACTTCCTCAAGTTCCAGGTCGACTTCAACAAGAGCCTCGACGTCGCGAACAACACCATCAACACCAAGGAGGCCAAGCTTCACGCCATCGGTGACGCCTTCGATCTCTGGCTCGATGACGTGGAATTCATTACCGACTCAGCTCTGTGCACCAACTATCCCGTCACCTCCGGATGGAAGCCCATCAGCAAGGCTGGCGGCAGTTGCGCCCTGGCCCCAGAGGCGGCCAAGTTCCATGGGTACATCGATGCTCTCTACGCGCACTGGAAGGCGAAGTTCCTCAGCGGCGGTAAAGTGCTGATGCCGGAGCAGACCTCGGATGGAACGACCTCCGAATCGCAAGGGTACGGAATGCTGCTCTCCGTGGCGATGGATGATCAGACCACCTTCAAAGCGGTTTGGGCTGAGACCAAAGGCAAGCTCATCAGCGGCAAGGGCGTCGTGAACTGGAGCTGGGCCAAGAACGACGGCACCTCGGCCACCGACGGCGACGAAGATATTGCGTATGCACTTTACCTGGCTGACAAGAAGGGTTGGGGAACCAAGGCAGATGCCGACGCACTCGCGACTGCCATCATGTCAAAAGATGTCAGCGGCAGCACCATCAGGCTGGGCAGCGACTACAACGTCGGGTTCAATCCCTCCTACTTCGCTCCCTTGTTCTATCGGAGCTTCTCCGGGAGCTGGGGCGGAGTGATTGATACCTGCTACGGTATCGTGGGGAAGTGCCAGCAGAGCAACGGCCTCATTGCCGACTGGTGCAAACCTGACGGAACTCCCGCCAGCGCGTCCGAGCTGGGCGCGCAAGTTTGCGGCGAAGGAATGTGCGGCGACAAGGTGTATGCCTACGAGGCAGCCCGTGCGGGCCTTCGGTTGGGCCAAGATGCTTGCTGGGCTGCCGACTCCAAGGCAGGTCCCATCCTGACCAAGCTGCTCACTTTCTTTGCCGGCAAGTACGATGGCGGGGACAGCATCGGCGCGATGATGGCTGGTTGGCTCTTGGCCCAAGGCTCTCCCCACACGGCTTCGGTCGCGAATCAGGCGTCCTTCATCGGACCTCTCGGGGTAGCCGCAAAGTCCTCCTCCGCCCACGCCAAGATACTGGACAACGCATTCCGGTCGACGCTGGACATCCTGGAGTCGCCCCAGTTCAACCGTGTGTACTACTCCTCATCGCTTGGCCTCATCTCTCTCTTGGAGATGTCCGGCAACATGCCTCACTAGTTCGACTCCCCTGTTCTGGGCATTGGCTGTCGGTGGTCGAATGGAGTCTACCCTCCGTTTCACCACCGGCATCATGCCGGATCGTTCATGGTGAGACAGAGAGCTGCGGCATGAAGCAGGGCGCCCGATCAGGGCGCGGTTATGGCGGCGATGTCTTCGACGCAGAAGTCCCAGTCCACCGGGGCGGAGTTGTTGGTGGGGATCATGAACTGAATGGCCAGAATATTGTTGGCATCGGCGTCGCCAGGTTTGAGCTTCGGGTTGTAGTGGGTCTTGACCAGCGGATCCTCGAACTCGATCTTCATGGCCCCGCCCGCCGCCACCTGGGCCGGCGTCACTCTGTAGTAGGAGTTGGCGACATTGTCGCCTTCATTGAACTGAACGCGGAGCTCGGCGGCGTTGACGACACCACTGAGTCTCACCGCGATGCCAATCAGCTTGGTGGCCAGGTCGGCGTTGTAGGGACAGGCGCTAAGGGGGTACTTGGTTGCCACGACACCAGCGTCCGTGGCGCCTGCATCGGCTGCTTCTTCTTCACTCTGTGCGCACAGGTCGAAGCCAATGCCGGCTCCCCAGATCGTGCTGTAGTCGAGCGTGCCGTCGCCATCCTTGTCGGTAACCATCGGCGCAGTCCCTTTGAAGCACATTCTGCCTGGGTTGTCGAACCGGGCGCCTTCCTTGGGCTCGATGATGGCGCCGGCACAACCAAAGGAGTACCAGGCCCCCTGAATGCCGAGCTCGTTTTTGTCGGCCTTCATGAACCCCTCTGCATTGGGCATGAGGCTGATGCCGGCAAGAGGCGATGTGTCGACGGCGGTGCCGCCCGTGCCAGTGCCCGTGCCGGTTCCGCCCGTGCCGCCAACTCCGCCCGTGCCGCCAACTCCGCCCGTGCCGCCAGCTCCGCCCGTGCCGTGGCTCGCATCGGTGGGTTTGATGTTTTGCGGGGCTGCATCGTCTTTGCCGCAGGCGACAGCACCTAGGGCGCCGATGGCGCCAAACGTTACTAGCACGAGGAGTTGTTTAGAAAGCGCCATTTGCCGGCTCCTTGTTCGGGATCCTTGTAGAGGCTTAGTGTCAGCACGTTCGTAAGTAAACAGAAAACGCTTTTCACGGGTGCCGGTCCGGTTGCCTCCGGCAGGACAGGCCGACCACGCCGGAGCATAGGCTCTGCTTGCCCCACGACTCGATTCGTCCGCTGGGCAGCGACACGCGAAAGGTGGCGTCGCGTCCAGGAACGGCCGTGAGGCGCGCGGTGGGCTCGGTCGCCCCACGCGGGAAGATCAGCGTACCACGCCGGCTGAGACCGACCGCAGCCCAGTCGTCAGCCGGCCGCTGGCGTCTTCTTCCCGGCGCAGTCGCGGAGGTCCTGCGTGATTCGCATCGCGCAGAAGTCCGGGCCGCACATGGAACAATAATGCGACTCGCGGGGCACGTCGGCGGGCAGCGATTCGTCGTGGTACTGCCGCGCTGTGGGCGGGTCTAAAGACAGGTTGAACTGGTCTTCCCAGCGGAACGAGAAACGAGCGCGGGCCATGGCATCGTCGCGCATGCGCGCGCCTTTGTGCCCTTTGGCGACGTCCGCCGCGTGCGCCGCGATCTTGTAGGCGATGACACCGGCCTTGACGTCGTCACGGTTCGGCAGCCCGAGGTGCTCTTTCGGGGTCACATAGCAGAGCATGGCGGTGCCGTACCAACCGATGATGGTCGCGCCGATGGCCGAGGTGATGTGGTCGTACCCAGGTGCGATGTCGGTGACCACGGGACCGAGAGTATAGAAAGGCGCCCCGTGACACGCGACGAGCTGCCGGTCCATGTTCTCCTTGATGCGGTCGAGCGGCACGTGGCCCGGTCCCTCGATCATCACCTGCACGTCGTGCTTCCAGGCGATTTTTGTGAGCTCGCCAAGGGTGTCCAGCTCGGCGAACTGGGCGGCGTCGTTGGCGTCGGCCAGCGAGCCCGGCCGGAGCCCGTCGCCGAGCGAGAACGCCACGTCGTATTTCTTCGCCACCTCGCACAGCGCCTCGAAGTGGGTGTAAAGAAAGTTCTCCTGCTCGTGCACGAGGCACCACTTGGCCAAGATGGAACCGCCGCGAGACACGATGCCGGCGGTGCGACTGGCGGTCAGGGGAACGTGGGCGCGGCGCAGGCCAGCGTGGATCGTGAAGTAGTCGACGCCCTGCTCTGCCTGCTCGACGATGGTCTGCAAGAACGCGTCGATGGTCAGATCCTCGATCCGACCGCCGACCTTCTCGAGGCATTCGTAGATGGGAACCGTCCCGATGGGGACCGCGGCATTGCGCAGGATACCCTCGCGCGTCTCCCGTATGTTCTTGCCCGTCGAGAGGTCCATGACCGTGTCCGCGCCCCACCGGGTCGCCCATTGCAGCTTCTCGACCTCGAGTGCGATGGACGACGACAGCGCGGAATTGCCGATGTTGGCGTTCACCTTCACCAGGAACTTTCGGCCAATGGCCATTGGCTCGAGTTCGAGGTGGCGAATGTTGGCCGGGATGATGGCGCGCCCGGCAGCTACCTCGTCGCGCACGAGCTCGGCGGAAACGCCCTCGCGCAAGGCGACAAAGCGCATCTCTTCCGTGATCTCACCCATCCGGGCGCAGTGCAGCTGCGAGAAGTTCCGGTCGCCGCGCGCCGAGCGCCGCGACACCCAGGGTGCGCGGAGTTTGGGCAACCCTCGGGTGACGTCCATCGCCTGCGGTCCAGTGGTGTCGTAGACGAGGAGCGGCGGCTCGCCGGCGCCCAGGTTGATCTCCCGCATGGGCACCCGAACACCTTCCGACTCGATGTAAACTTTTCGCGACCCGGGAAAGTCGCTACCCATGGGCGGCTGCCCAGAAACCGATGGTTCGCTATTCAAAGATGGTCCTCCCTACGCCGGCATTGCCCGGATCAGGTTCGAGGGGTCGCGCCGAACACCGGCGCCTCTCAGCCAACTCGGCTCCCCCGGCGCGCAGTATGGGTGGTGCGCAGTGGGATTGCAAACGTCAGGCGAAGTTCCCGAAAAACCCGAAAGGCCCGCCGCAGAAAGGCACAACCCAACGTCGAGTAACTTCGAGATAGATAGATCTACGGCGCCCCGCCACAGGCCCCGGTGCACTTCACCGCCGAGCCCTTGCGCGGTCCCTGCACGGCATGCTGGGCGCGCTTGGCCTTCTTCTCCTGATCGGCTGGCGTCGCGAACACGTTCCCCGTCACGGGGCACCAGGGTGCCTTGATCTGCTCGTGGCGGCGCTGCAACAAGCCGGGTCCGACTGGCGCCTTGTTCTTGCCCAGATCTCGCATGGCCGTCATCACCGGCTCGTTGCGCATGGTCGGGTTCCAGAACAGAAATCCCTCGCTGCCGGCTCGCTGTGCGGCGAGGATTTGCTCGAGCATGAAGTCCGAGCCCCACATGTGCTCGACGCCGTTGGAATAGCCCTGCAGGTACGGGCGCAGCACGATGTCCTTGCCCTTGTGGCGGGCACGCTGCAAGCCGCACTGAATCAGCTCGATGACGTGCGACGTGATGTGGTTGTTCTTGAAGTAGGTATCCATCCCGTTGGCGTACATCATCGGCGACAGCGCCTCGACGTATTTGGCCATCCTTTCGATGTGCTGGCCGAGACCGCGGGGATCCCCATCGACGAAAGTGGTCAAACCGAACACGTCGGCCGAAATGGGAATGGTCAGGGCGCGGTCGACCTTCTCGAGAAAGCCAGCAATCACGTCCGCGTGGCTGCCGGGCTTGTCGCCAGCATGCAGCCACACCCCATAGGACGATGGATACCCGCGCGGAAAGCGGATGTAGTCGAACTGGATCTCGTCGAACCCGAACGACTGCAATTCCAGCGCAATATCAACGAGGTAGTCCTGCACCTCGGGCGAATGGTGGTCGAGCCAGTTCTCACCGACGGAGTACAGGCGCTCGGCGTGAGGACCGATGCGCACCGCCAAGTCCGGCCTGACATAGGGCAGTCGGCTGTCCTTGAACGAGACAATGCGGGCCACCACGTACATGCCCTGCTCGTGGAGAGTCTTGACCATGGCCGCCGGGTCATTGATCAGCACCTGAACTTGCTGCTGCCCCAGCGGAATCTTGCTGGGGTACACCAAGTGCCCAAGGTCATCCTTCATGTCGATGACCACGGTATCGAGGTTGCCGCGCTTCATAGCGTTCGCGGTGCGCTCGGGCCCGAGAAGACGCAGGTACATCGGCGTGATGTAGAAGCCGCGCGCATGGCGCCCCTTCTCGGTCAGCGTGTCGACGAGGCCGTGGTCGGGATAGGTCTTCGGTGTGTACGGTCGCAACTGCGTGTCGAGGCGCCTCAGCACACAGCCCGGCAGCGTGCTCTTGGGCGTGCAGGGCGAATACGGAAAAGTGATTCTGCTTTTCCCGAATGCATTCACATCGAGGGCTGCAATAAGAATGAACAGAGCGGCGGCACTGACGGTCGGAGACACGTAGACACGCCTCGATCGTCGAGAATTACCGGCAACGACGGCCATACCCATGAAACAACTTCCATTCTCGTCGCGAACGGCCGCCCCTGACGACTGCGACACCACTCTGCCTCGCGTTCTGCGACCTCTTTTACATATCCATGAAAAAGAGGAGCTCCGCAATATAAATTGCGTAATTGCCGGCACAATTCTCTGCCGGCGGAAAAACCCGTTTACTTGCTGCCGGTTGGCACTGTCGCCGACGGCGGCGCGGGGGTAGGAGCCACGGCTCCAGGTACGCCCTTGTCGGCCGGCGCGTCCGACTTCCTATCGGGCTTCTTGACCGGGCGAGGCCTCGGGATGAACGTGGAACGCAGGCCTTTGAGGATCTGGTCCTTGGCCGAGTTCGGATCACGCCGCATATCCATGTGCTTGATGCGGTCGAGCGTGCTCTTCAGGATCTCCATGCGGCCATGTTCGGCCTCGTCGCAGGGTGCGACCGATCCCGTCTCGCACAGTGTCAAAGCGCGCATCGCCTCGCCGTAAGCGTAGCCGGCTTCGAAATGGTCGACGAAGGCCAGACTGCGAGCCAGGTGGACGCGGTGGTCGTCTGGATGCGCAGCGAGGACGGCATCCAAGCTGGCCAGCGCCCATTCCGGGTGGCCGATGTCCATAAAGACCCCGGCCAAGTCCAGTGCCGCGGCGGTGTCCGCCGGATCGGCCATGGTCTGGGCCTGCAGTTCTGCTATGCGCTGGCGGGCTGGGGAAGTCTCGGGCAGCGCTGGTTTGACTTTGACGTCGGGCCTTGGCATCAGAATCGCCACCGCCAAGAGCACCAGCACGGCTAGGTCGAGAACGCGCGTAACCACGCCTTTACTCGTACCGCAATCTCGGCCTTGGGTCCAGAGGACCGGAGCTGGCGGGGAGTTTCACCCCGCACTGTGGAAAAAAGCCCCAACTTTCTGGGCGACTCGGCGGCCAGATCTCGAAATTCCCGGCTAGACAAGAATTTCGGCCTGTGGCATTTGAAATGCACTTCAGGCGTTTCGAACCTAGCTGGGTGGGGCAACTCGGGGCGTTCCTAATTTCTTTCTAAGCTCCCACGCTTTTTGTTCTCGTTGGTCGGTGGTGTGTGGGCGGCAGAGAACTATCGCATCACCGACGAAGACCGAAGGAGGAACCATGACCGTTCTGAAGCTACTGGCAGATGCCTTCCACGAAGGCGGATGGGGAATGTGGCCCATCCTGACCCTTCTAATGATCACGATCTCGATCATCACCGAGCGCGCGGTCGTTCTGCGCAAAGCCGTGATCGACAAGGAGAAGCTCCTCGCCCTCCTTCGTTCGCAGATCTCGCAAGGCAACATCCAAGGGGCCATCAAGGTTTGCTCCGGCAACCCGACCCCGCTCACCCGTATCGTGCAGACCGGGCTCATGCGCGCGAACCGCTCGGAAGCGGAAATCGTCTCCGCCATGGAAGAAGCCTCCCTGCGCGAGCTTCCGGCCGTCGAGAAGCGGACCGGGTACTTGGCCATGCTCGGTAACCTGGCGACCCTCGCGGGCCTCCTCGGCACCATCACGGGCCTCATCAAGTCGTTCGCTGGCGTCGCCGGCGTCGACCCCTCTCAGAAGGCAACCCTGCTCTCCAAAGGTATCTCCGAGGCCATGAACTGCACGGCCTTCGGCCTTGGGACCGGCATCATCGGGTTGGCGTCGTACGCGTGGCTGAACGGCAAGACCCAAGCCATCCTCGATGACATTTCGGAAATGAAGAAGAACGTGGTGAACCTCGTCGCCAGCGCCAAAGCCGCGAAGCACGGGTAACCATCAACCAGTTTGTAAACGCCAAGGAAAAAAGGAGATTTCGCTATGCTTGAAGCATTCAAAGAGGGCGGCTGGGGTATGTACCCGATCCTCATTCTCTGCATCATCACCATCTACCTCACCATCGAACGCACCCTATATCTCGCCAAGTCGAAGATCGACGTCGACAAGCTCATGTCCCTCGTGAAGTCGCAGATCGTCGCCGGAAACATCCGTGGCGCCATCTCCACCTGCGATGCTACACCGACGGGCGTCACCAAGATCATCGCCGCTGGCCTTCGCAAGGCCGAGCAGGGCGCTTCCGAGCACGACATTCAGCAGGGCATGGACGAAGAAGCCCTTCGCGAGCTGCCGAAGATCGAGAAGCGAACCGGCTACCTGGCCATGCTCGGTAACCTGGCGACCCTCGCGGGCCTCCTCGGCACCATCACGGGCCTCATCAAGTCGTTCGCGTCCGTCGCAGGCGTCGACCCCTCCATGAAGGCGACCATGCTCTCCAAAGGTATCTCCGAGGCCATGAACTGCACCGCGTTCGGCCTTGGCACCGGTATCTTGGGCCTGGCTGCTTACGCAGTGCTCAACGGCAAGACCCAGCACATCCTCGACGGTGTGAACCAGGCCTCGGTTGAAGCCCTGAACCTCGTCGTCACCGGTCGCGACACCGGCGCTCGTCACTAAACCAACAACGATTCAGGGGGGCATCTGTCTTCTTGAGCGAGGTTAAAACATGAGCGTTTCAGTTGATGATGGTGGCAAAAGTGGGAAGAAATCCCTCAACGCCAACCTAAATCTGGTCCCGTACATCGACCTGCTCACCTGCATGGTCGCATTCCTCCTGATCACCGCAGTCTGGACTCAGCTGGCGCGTTTACAAACGCAACAGAAGGGTCAGGGCGCTGCCGGTGAGGAGACTCCTCCGGAGCTCCAAGTCAAAGTGGTCATCCTGGTCAACCAGGAAGGCTTCAACCTGGTCGTAGGGCAAGAACAGACCCCGATTCCAAAGAAGGGTTCTGACTACGACTTCGAGCGCCTCGCCGCCGAGCTGAAGAAGGCCAAGGACGGTCACCCGGACAAGAACGATGCCCAGGTTGCTTCCGAGGACACCATCAAGTTCGAGACCTTGGTTCGAGCCATGGACACGGCGATGCAGCAGCGGTTCCCCGACATTTCACTCATCGACAGCGGCGCGGCCGGTATCTAGAGGACACCATGCCAATCGACGCACCAAAACCGCATCTTTACCACTCGATCAAGCTGGAAGTGGCCAAGCTCAAGCTGGGTCACGGCGGACGCAAGGCCACCAGCGCAGACCTCAACCTCGTTGCTTACATCGACATGATGACGATGCTCGTTATCTTCCTCCTCATGTCGTTCTCGGCGACCGGTGAGATCCTCTTCGTCCAGAAGAACATCACCCTGCCCGACGCGCAGAACTGGAGCGATCTCGAACGCGCCCCGGTCATCGGCGTCACCAAGGACGTCGTAACCCTCGACGGCCGGCAGGTGGCCACCGGCGAAGACCTGATGAAGGACTCCGCCACCGGCGACATGAAGATCACCGAGCTCCACGACGAGCTCGTGACCGCGAAGAACAACTACAAGCTCCTTCACCCGTCTGAGGACTTCAAAGGCGTCTGCATCATCCAGTCCGACAAAGCCGTCGAATTCAAGATGCTGCGTAAAGTGATGTTCTCGGCAGCGTCGGCGGGCTATCAGAACGTCAACTTCGCTGTGCGCCCGAAAGCAAAGGCAGGCGCAGCGCCGGCCGCCGAGTAGCGTAGGCGGCGGGCGCGCCCTCGCGAAGCCCAAACCCGCGCTCAGCTTGTTCTCGTAGCGGCCGGCTCCCCCAAGGGGTCGGCCGCAGCTTTATCTACTCTTCCACCCTGGGGAGGTCCTTCGATGCAGACCCGAAAGCTAGCCGTATTGTCCCTGATTGCCGGTCTTGGCCTTGCAGCATGTACCGGAGATCCCAACGATCCCATGACCTGGGCCAAGAAGCTTGGCAACGTTCGGGATCAGCAAGAAGCACTGAACCAGCTGGCCCGTATGGGCGTCGACCGCGCCCGGGTCGCCGTGCCGTCGATCATTGCACTTTACAAAGAGACGAAGAAGCCGGAACACCTCGAAGCGCTGGTCCGCTACAAAGAGCCGAGCGCGATTCCGCTTTATATCGAGGCCCTCGATTTCACCGAAGACGATTTCGACCGCGCCATCTCGGCTGCCGGCGCCCTGGGCGAAATGCATGAGCAGGCCGTCGAGGCCGTGCCCGCCCTGATCAAGGCTGTCGAGCATCAGCTTCCTATCAAGTCGCGCGCCAACAACGTGCGCCTGGCCTCCATCCGCGCCCTGGTCAAAATCGGTGACAAGCGCGCCGTTCCGGCCTTGATGAAGATCTTGAGCACCTCGGCCGACGAGCAAGACTTCCTGCTCAATCAGAAGTCGGCGCTCGGGCTGGCAGAGTTTCACGACCCACAGGCGATTCCCGCCCTCATCAAGGGCATGTTCATGACCGGTCGTGGCGCCAACATCTTCCAGGAGTGCCGCCTCGGTCTCGTCCGCATGGGCGAGCCGGCCGTGGCGCCGCTCATCGAGGTTCTCAACGACAAGAACGCCGAAATCAACGAGATGGGCAAGAAGCTGGACTTCGACAAGTACAGCCCGGGTATTACGCGCTTCAAGGCAGCCATGCTCCTCGGTGACCTGCGCGCAGGCAGCGCGGTCAAGGCATTGGCCGCGAATCTCAAGATCCCGGCCAAGTCGGGTGAGCACAAGTCCATTCTCATCTCGCTCGGCTTCATCGGCACCAAGGAAGCCGTCGACGTGCTTCTCGGCGTGCTGAGAGACAAGAAGGCCGAAGCGACCGCCCGCCAGGCTGCGGAAGACGGCATCTACCTTTCAGGCGACCGCCGCGCTGTACCGATCCTGATGGAGACCGCGAAGAACGGCTACGTCGTCGTGGGCGGCCAGAAAGCGTCGGATTTGCGTGCGAACGCTGCCATCGACCTCGCTCGCATCGCAGGCCCCGAGCAGTACGAAGACTTCAAGTCGCTGGTCGATAAGGAAAAGGAAGTTCAAGGAGTTTTCGGCGAGGCGCTGGATCGCATGCAGGTCGCCAAGGAATGCGTCGACAAGATCGAGTGCTACGGCAAGCACCTGTCCGACCCGTCGTGGACGCGTGCCGAGAAGGCCGCCTTCTGGATCGGCTTCTCGGGCAACGCCAAGCAAGGCGTTCCCTTGCTTCTCGCCGCGCTCAAGCCGGTGGCCAACCTGACCCAGGACCGTTACCCGGTTCAGCAGGCGCTCCTTCAGTCGCTCACGCGGCTTGCGACCAAGAACGACAAGACCGTCATCGAGGCGCTGGAGAAGCAAATCGAGCGTGACGAGAATGCCGTTCGACTGCCGGGCGCGCGTGACCTGCTCGGCGAGGCCCGCGTGACCCTCGCGGTCATCCAGAACAAGGCGTAATGCTCGGGCAAGCGGTCGACATTCCCCCCGCCCCGCGTGACCGAGGAGAGTCCCACACGCGAAGCGTATCTCGCCTCGCCCCGCGTGAGCGGGGAGAGGCCGACACGCGAAGCGTGGCGGGTGAGGGGACACCACTTGTTCGGCGGCGTTCGCCCCTCACCCTCTCTCCAGCTACGCTATCGCTTCTCGCCCAGGTGCTCGGCGATGACCATCGTATGAATGCCGCCGCGGACCATGAAGTCACCCTCGACGCGCGCACGGCGCGGCTTCGTGGCGGCAACCAGGTCGTCGAGGATCTTATTGGTCACGGCCTCGTGGAAGGCTCCCTCGTTGCGGTACGACCAAAGGTAGAGCTTCCAGGACTTCAGCTCGACGCAGGTGACGTCGGGGACATACTCCACTCGGATGGTGGCGAAGTCCGGCTGTCCAGTCTTTGGACAAAGGCACGTGAACTCCGGACATTCGAAACGAATCACGTAGTCCCGTTCCTGATTCGGGTTGGGGAATGTTTCCAGGCTCTTGGATGGTATCGTTGCCATAGGGCCCCTAAGCATAGCAGTTCGTGGTGCACATTCAGCGTGCTGCCGGGTTATTAACCGCGGAGGCCTCCCATCATGAGACGATCAGTTCTTCCACTGCAGCGCTGCCTTCTTGGGATTGGCGCTTTTGCGGGCATCCTGTTTTCGAGCGGGCCGACGCTCGCCGCTACCGCCACCGTCAAGGGCACCATCAGTCTGCCGGCCTCCCTCAAGACGGGCCGCCGCTTTCAGGGCCACTGGCGGGTCGAGAACACCAACGTCGCCGTCCAACACGGCGGCATGCGTGGGCAAACCCTTGTGCTGCTGGTGGGATCGCAGTTCCAATCCTTGCCCCCCAAGAACGTGTCGGTCGAGATTGCAGGCCTGCAAGCCAACCCACCCGCCGTGGTGATCAGTGAAGGTACGGTCGTCGAGTTCAAAAACTCGGACAAGGTCGCCCATGACCTGTCAGTTCCGGAGCACTCCGACATCATGCCGCCCGAGCGCCTGGCGGCGGGCACGGTCCGCAAGCAGCGCTTCGGGACCGCGGGCGAATACCTCGTCCGTTGTACCGAGTATCCTCACGTCGTCATCTCGATCATCGTGGCCAGCTCGCCGATGTTCGCGATTGCAGAGGACAAGGGGGCGTTCAAACTCAACGACGTCCCCGAGGGGCACGCCACGTTGAAAGTGTGGAGCAACGGCCGCTGGGTTCACGAGCAAGAAGTGGATATCACACCGCGAGGCTTGGATCTTTCAATCAAGGTTGCGGGGGCGGGCGCGAAGGACAGCGCGGACGAGGAGAAGTAGACGATGTTCCTCTCCAAGATTTGGTTCATTCTCGTGGGACTTCTGGCCGGCATTGCCGTGACCGCCGCTTTCGTGGCACCGCGGCCGGCCGATCGTCGCATCGAACAGCTCGAAGGCCAGCGCATGGATCGGGCGCAGTACGCAGCCGACCAGATGCTGAAGAACGACGCCCGACGCTGGATTGACTACGTCGCCAAGCTGGGTACCGACGGCAAGCTTATCGATTCACTCGATGCCGCCAGCCGTGGCGGCGAGCTGCGCCCATTGCACGATGCGGTTCGCAACCGCCTGCGAGATCTCGTACCCGACCGACAAGGCATCGGCGTCGAGTCGATCATCGCCGTGGATTCCAAGGGCCGGGTCGTGGCGCGCGTGGGTGACGACGAGGGCGAATTCGGTGAGTCGCTGGCCGGTGCGGAAGTGGTGGCAGATGCCTTGCGGGGCTACTTATCCGACGACGTCTGGGGCGCCAGCAATCGTCTGCGTCGCATCGGCGCGTCGCCCGTGCTGTCGAAGTCCCATGACCGCATCGTCGGCGCGCTGGTGGTAGCCGTGGAGACCGGCAAACGCCTGGCCGAGATGTGGAAGCGCAACTTGGGCGTGGACGTGGCCTTCGTCCTGCGCAAGACGGTCCTGTCTTCCACCTTGCCTGAAGCGCTCTTGACCCAGCTACCCGGAGTGATCGAGGAGCACTCGGCCGAAATCGCCAGCCACAAGCGCACCCGCGCGTTGCCTGTGTACATGGGCAGCGAACGACTGCTCACCGTCGCGGCCCCGTTCATCGGTGAGGCCGCCGAGCAGCACGCCTACTATGTGCTTCTCACCAAGAAATCGCCCGAGTCGGATCCCTGGGCGCTTCTGTCCAGCACCTCGTCCGACGACCTCAAGTGGGGCAAGTTCCCGTGGTTGCAGCTCGCGGGCGGACTGTTCGCCGTCATCGGGATCGGCCTCTTCCTACAGCGCTACGAGATCGAAAACCCGCTGCGCCGCCTGCGCGCTGAAGTCCGCGCCATGTCCAAGCAGCTTGCCACGAAGATCGAAGACACCAAGTACGGCGGTACGCTGGGCGGCATCGCCCGCGACATCAACGCCACCGTCGAGCACTTCACCCATGCGCCTCTGCCCAAGAGCGAGACGGCCAAGAAGGACATCTCGGCGATTCTCGACCCGCACACGGCTTCGGCCGATGGCAGGTCGTACGACGTCTCCAGCAGCGCCGCTTCCAAGCCGGCCGGGCCTCCCTCGGCCGCCATCATGGCGGCGTCGCTGTTTGGCACTCCGAAAGCCGCTCCCGGAATGGGCGCCCAGCCACCCGCCCTCCCGCCGTCGTTCGCCGCGCCGCCGGCCGCTTCGTTTACCGCGCCCGAGCCCTCCCCCTTCGTCGCGCCCGACCCTTCCCCCTTCATGGCGCCGCCGCCGCCCGGCGCGGCGTCCCTGCCGGTGCGCGGTGCAGCCCCGCCGCTTCCGACCTCTAAGCTTGCCCCCAAGCCGTCTACCAGCCCGAGCAACGGCCAAGATCCGGATCACGGGCACTTCAGCCAAGTGTTCGAGGAGTATCTTGTGCTGAGACAGAGATGCGGCGAGTCGGTGGTAGGATTGTCTCTCGAAAAGTTCGCTGCCAAGCTGCAGAGCAACCGCGATCAGCTCATCTCGAAGCACGGCTGCAGATCCGCGCAGTTCACCGTCTACGAGAAAGACGGCAAGGCCGCCATTCGCGCCGTCCCGGTACGCGACTGAGCAGGCCTCGCCCCGAGGCCTGCTTATGACCGAATCGTGACCAAACGATGAACGTTCGCTGAGAATCGCCGGTTCATACCTGGCGCATGCTTGCAGCACCCGAGCGACCTTCTTGGCGAGCGTACCTCCGCGTAACCACAATCCTGATCATCTTGGTTCATCTTGCCGTCGTGGCCGGGGTAGCTTGGTTCGGCTGGTCGTGGCAGGGCCTCGCGCTGGCCCTCGGGGTCTACTACCTGCGCATGATCGTGGTCACCGCCGGGTATCATCGCTACTTCGCGCACCGGAGCTTCAGCACGTCCCGCGTGTTTCAATTTCTCTTGGCGGTGGCTGCACAAACCTCCGGGCAAAAGGGTGCGCTGTGGTGGGCGTCCCACCACCGCTGGCACCACAAGCATTCGGATGACGCGCTCGACCTGCATTCGGTCCGGCAGCGCGGCTTCTGGTATGCGCACATCGGGTGGCTGTTTGCCGGGACCTTCAACGAGACCGACCTCAAGGGGGTTCCCGATCTCGCAAGGTTCCCCGAACTCCGCTGGCTCGACAGGGCGCCGTTCCAGCTCGCGCCCACTTTCGCACTCGGCCTCGGGTTCTTGCTGCTCGGCGGACTTCACGGGCTCTTGTGGGGCTTCTTCGTATCCACGGTCATGCTCTGGCACGGCTCTTTCGCCATCAACTCCTTCGCACATCTCTTCGGTCGACGCCGCTACGCCACGAACGACGACTCCCGCAACCACTGGCTACTCGCGCTTATCACCTGCGGCGAGGGTTGGCACAACAACCACCACCATTACGCCGGCTCTGCTCGCCAGGGCTTCTTCTGGTGGGAAATCGACCTGACCTATTACGTATTGCGTGGTCTCGCGGCCATGGGTCTGGTCTGGAATCTCCGTCAGGCACCGCCAGATGTGCTGGCAGCTACCTTGACGAGACTACCAGGGTCCGCCTCGGTCCCCGCCCTCGGCCACCCCGCGGCGGACGTTTCGTCGTCGGCCTTCGGGCGCGGGCGCGCCGAGATCTCGGCGTTCAAGAACACGGCTGACGATTCCATGTGACCTTCCGCCGCTGCTGCAATCCAATTCGGGCAACAGCGAAAAGGAGCATCCCATGGCAACAAACACCGTCCGACTCCATCGCGTTCTTCGTGCGCCGCCCGAACGAGTCTACAAAGCGTTCGTCGATCCAGACGCCATGGCCAAGTGGCTTCCGCCGCACGGGTTCACTGGCAAAGTCCACCAGCTGGACGCGAAGGTGGGCGGCTCGTTCAAGATGTCGTTCACCAATTTCAACACCGGCAGAAGCGAATCGTTCGGCGGCAAATTCCTCGAGCTGGTGCCCGGCGTGCGCATTCGCCACACCGACAGGTTCGACGATCCGAACCTGCCAGGCGAAATGCAAAACACCATCTCGCTCAAGAAAGTCTCCGTCGGGACCGATGTCGAGATCGTGCAAGAGGGCATCCCCGAGATGATCCCGGTCGAGGCGTGCTACCTCGGCTGGCAGGAGTCGCTGACCCTGCTCGCGCAGCTGGTGGAGGCCGAGATCCCCGGCTGATCCCCGGTCTATGGTTGCCGCTTGAGCGGCCACGGGTTTAAGATCGCCCCATGGCTAAGGGAAAGAGGCAGACCATTCGCAAGCTGGTGCGCGGCACCGTGCAAGATGTTGTAGTGCCGACGTCCATGGGATTGGGCCTCGCGCTCGGCAGTTGCAGCAGCCCGGGTAGAGCCGTGGACGGTCCCACGTGGGCCGTCATGCCACCGCAGATGGACGGATCCCTCGACATGTCACGCACGGATACGCGCAGCGATTTGCAAGACGCGCCCCTTTACGCCATCGTGCCGCCCCGTCTGGATGGCTCCGTGGAGAGGACCGAGGTGAAGAGCTTCGACAGCGCGCTCGACTACGCGGTTTTGCCACCTCGACTGGACACAGCAGACCTCCGCGACAGTCGCGTGGACGGTCGCGACACGCCCATCTACGCCATCATGCCGCCCCGGGAGCCCGGCATCGACGGCGGCCTTCCCATCGACGCCAGCCGAGATACCCTGCCCGACTTGGGTCCCATCTACGCCATCATGCCCGCGACCAAGTCACAGACGTGATCGCGTCCGATGGCTTTCGTCGTCGGCATCGAAGTCACTCGGCAGTGCAACTTCCGCTGCCGCCACTGTTTCGTCGACGCTGGTAAGCCGCGACGACGCGAGGCCGGCACCGACGAAATCCTGACGGTGCTCGCCGAGCTCAAAGGACTGGGCGCCGCGGTGGTTGCGTGGTCAGGTGGCGAACCGCTGTTGCGCGAGGATCTCGAGCACCTCACCTCGGCAGCCACCGGCATGGGTCTGCAGGTAGGACTGGTCAGCAACGGGTTCCTGGCCAGCCAGGAACGTATGACCAGTCTGCGCAAAGCTGGACTTGCGGTTGTTCAGATCAGCCTCGATGGCAGCACGCAAAGGCGCGCCTCGCGGTTTCGCCAAGGTCCGCGCGCCGCCTTCGATCGCGCCATGCAAGCCGTCCGCAACAGTGTTGCCGCTGGCCTGCAAACCTACGTCTGCACGCTGCTTACGCCCGAGACCGCTCCGGAGATCGACGAGATGGTCAGCCTTTCGCGCAGCCTTGGCGCCCACGGTTTACGGTACGCCATGTGGATCCCCGTCGGGCGAGCCCAGGGAAGGCGCTACCGAGAGCGCGAGTGGGCAACACCCGGGGTCGCGCATTTTCTCGAAGTGCTCGCCCGGGAAGATCGCCGCGACGGCTTTCGCGTGTTGCTCGATTGCCCAGCAGGTCCCCTGCCCTGGCGGCGCGGAATGACCTGCACGGCGGGCGGTCAGACCATCTACATCACGGCCGACGGAAACGTGTACCCGTGCACCGCCCTGATGGCGCCCGCCTACCGGCTGGGCAATCTGCGGCGAACGCCGCTGCGGGCCCTGCTGGCCAGCCCAGGAATGAAACGAATTCACGAGCAGCGTGCACGGCTAAAACCGCGCGGCACCTGTGCTGACTGCGCGACCTGGGACGTCTGCCACGGCGGCTGCCCCGGCCGAACCGTGGCGGTCGACGGATCGCTCACGCGCGGCGCCTTGAAGGGCGCCATGCCGGTGTGTCTGCTTCGCTTGCATGCCCCTTCCTAGCAAGAGTGCGAGACGCGTCACGAACGGCCGCGCGAGCGATCACGCGGACACCACCTTGTTGGACAATTCCGTGCAAACTGAGATACCCTGCACCGGTCAAGAGAAAGAGGCAGCGCTGACAGGGCACACTCGAAACACTCGCGGTCGACGGACCGAGGCGGCCTGATCCATGGACGATCCGCAAAGGCCCATCTACGTCACACAGCCTTACCTGCCTCCCCTCGAGGACTTCATCCCGTACCTCGAGCAGATCTGGAAGAACCGCTGGCTCACCAACGCCGGGCCCTTTCACGTTCAGCTCGAAGCGGCGCTCGTGCGCCACCTGGAGGTTCCCCAGCTTTCTCTATTCAGCAATGGAACCATCGCCCTCGTCGTTGCGTTGCAAGCGCTGCGCATCACCGGTGAAGTCATCACGACGCCGTTCACCTTCGTCGCGACGACCCACTCGCTACTGTGGAACGGCATCAAGCCGGTCTTCGTCGACATCGAGCGCGAGACCTTCAACTTGGATCCCGAGCGCATCGAAGCCGCCATCACGCCGCAGACCACGGCCATCATGCCCGTGCACTGCTATGGCAATCCCTGCGACGTCGAGCGTATCCAGCGTATCGCCGATCGCTACGGACTGAAGGTGATCTACGACGCCGCCCACGCATTCGGCGTCAAGCACAACGGCAAGAGCCTCGTGCGAGCCGGCGACCTTTCCATCCTCAGCTTCCACGCCACCAAGTCCTTCAACACGTTCGAAGGTGGCGCCATCGTGTCGCCCGACGAGCGCATCAAACAGCGCATCGATTTTCTCAAAAACTTCGGCATCGCTGACGAAGTCACGGTCGTTGCCCCAGGCATCAACGGAAAAATGAACGAGGTGCAGGCCGCGTTCGGGCTTCTGCAGCTACGCTACCTCGACGATGGCCGTGCCAAACGACAGGCCGTCGACCGCCGCTACCAGCAAACCCTGGCCAACGTGGTTGGCTTGCGGTTGCCCCGGGAGAGCCCCGAGGTGGAGAGCAACTACTCGTACTTCCCTATTCTCGTCGGCGCCAACTACCCGCTCAAGCGCGACGAGCTTTACACGCGGCTGCGCGAGGCCGGCATCATGTCCCGGCGCTACTTCTATCCCTTGGTCAGCGACATGCCCATGTACCGGGGATTGCCATCGGCCACGGCCGAGAACCTACCGGTCGCGACCCGGGTGTCGCAGGAAGTCCTTTGCCTGCCCATCCACGCGGATCTATCGGCGGAGGATCAGGATCGAGTCATCGCCATTGTCCGTGGCGCGGCCAGGTAGCGCGCCCACCTAGAAGGATCGACGACGTGCCTTCGCTCAGACGCAATGTGATCGCCAGCTACGTAGGGCAGGCAACGGCCGTAGTGACCGGCATCATCATGCTGCCGGTCTTCGTAGGGTACCTCGGCCCCGAGGCGTTCGGTCTGGTTGGGTTCTTCACCATGCTGCAGTCGTGGTCCCTCCTGCTCGACATGGGCATGACCCCCACCCTGTCGCGCGAACTGGCGCGGTTTACCGCCGGGGCTGTTACCCACGAGCGCGTGGCCAAGATGATCCGGACCATGGAATGGATCTTCGCCGGCTTGGCCGTGGTGTGCGCGGGCAGCGTGATCTTGGCCTCGAACTGGATCGCGCACCATTGGCTGAAGGCCAAGGCCATCAGCCAGGGCGAGGTCGAGTACTGTCTTGCCCTGATGGGCGGAATGCTCGGCATGCAGTGGCTGGGCGCCATCTACCGGTCCGGGCTGGTCGGCCTCGAGCGCATGGTCATCCTGAACGTCGCGCTGGTCATCTCGGCGATAGGGCGAACCGGTGGATCGTGGCTCGTCCTCAAATACGTCAGCGCCACGCCTCACGCCTATTTCACCTTCCACGTGGTGGCCGCGTTGGTCGAGGTCATTGGCTACCGAATCCTTTTCTGCCGTCAGTTCTCGCTGAAGGCGGCGGGTCGATGGCCTGACTTCGCCTCCCTGCATGGCTCGCGCGCGATGGCGGGCGGCATGGCCTTCCTTTCCGGCTTGTGGATTGTCGTCAGCCAGTCCGACAAGCTGACCCTGTCATGGCTTTTGGACCTGTCGAGCTATGGTTCCTTCGCCGTCGCGGCGTCCCTGGCCGGTGGAATCAACCAGCTCGCCGCGCCCATGATCCAGTCGCTGCAGCCGAGGTTCGTTGCTCTTGCCGCGCAAGGCGCGAAGGAAGGACTCGAAGAACTGTACCGAACCAGCACCCAGTTAATGGTGGTGGGTCTGTTTGCGGTCGCCGGGACGATGGCCTGCTTTGGCTCGCCCCTGTTGCTGGCCTGGACCGGCAACTCCGAGCTGGCCCACCGAGGCGCACCCATCTTGGCGCTCTACGTGCTCGGCTATGCCACCGCGTCCGTGCTGAGCCTTGCCTTCTCGGTGCAATTTGCCTTCGGACGGCTGCGCTGGCAACTGGTCGGGAGCTCCGTGTTCGGGTTGTTCTGGATTCCCGGCGGGTACCTGGCTGCGCGCTACGCCGGTGCGGTGGGGACCGGCGCGATCTGGCTCGGCTGCAATGCCCTCTACCTCGTGACCTGGCTGTCATACATTCACTCGCGCATCCTGCCGAGCCTGTGGCGCCGCTGGTTGCTGGTCGACGTGGGCTTGGTCATCGTGACGGAAGGCGTGCTGCTCGGAGCCGCTCGAATGGTCGGCATGCCGTTCACTGGCCGTCTGCAGGTTCTGGCCGCCATTGGTTTTGCCACCATGCTGGTTGCGGTCCTGGGCTTGATGGTGGCACCCCTGGCGCGACGCCAGGTACTGGCACTCGCACAGCGTTTTCGCCTAAGCTTGTCCAGGCAGGACGGTTGATGAAAATCCAGGTGGAAAGACTGCTCGGCAGAGCTCGCCAGGCGATCGCAGGCATGCCCTTTGGGGCGCGTCGGGAGTGCTGCATGTGCAGCGCACGCATTCGCCATTTCCTTCCATACCGCGGCGGATGGCGTGAGGCCCCGCCCTTGCTGCGTTCTTTGCGCGTCGTCGGCAGCGACCTAGACAACCATCTGTGCCCCGTGTGTGGCTGCCATGATCGCGAGCGGCACCTCTTGCTGTACGTGCGCCAAGCCGGACTTCTGGACCGGATGCGCAGCAGCCACATCCTGCATTTTGCCCCTGAGGCGCGGCTGACGTCGTTCATCGAGCGGTCCGCCCCGGCAAAATACGTAAAAGCCGATCTGTTTCCCTCGCGCCCGGGCATCGAGCGAATGGACCTGCTGGATATTCCCTATCCGACCGGTTCTTTCGATGTTGTCATCGCCAACCATGTGCTCGAACACGTGGCCGACGATACCCGCGCGCTGGCGGAGATTCGCCGCGTGCTCAAGCAGGGTGGCGTCGCCATCTTGCAGACGCCGTACAGCGACCTCCTCGCGTCGACCCTCTGCGACCCGGGCATCTGCACCGACGAAGCGCGCCTGCAAGTCTACGGGCAAGAGGATCACGTGCGGATGTACGGTCGAGACATCTTCGCCCGCTTCGCCAGCGCTGGATTCACCGACCGGGTGGTAAAGCACGAACAGGTTCTGGCTACGGTCGATCCAGCCAAGTATGGGATCAACGCTTGCGAACCGTTCTTCCTGTTCGAGGCCAGCTGAGGCGTAACCGTGAAGTACACCCAGTATGCTATGGTCTTCCGGTGCCAATACCTCTTGTAATCTGGGGTACCGGCGGACACGCGCGGGTGGTTGCCGACATCGTCCGCAGGGGCTCGGATTACGACCTCGCTGGGTTTATCGACGATGTCCATTGGGATCGCCACGGGCAAAGCTTCTGCGAAGCGGTCGTGCTTGGCGGCAGGGAGCAACTGGACCGCCTCCAGGCCAAGGGCGTTCGACACATCATCCTGGCATTCGGCGAGAACGCCGCTCGCCAAAGATTGGGACGAGAGCTGGTCGGACATGGCTTCGTGCTTGGCCAAGCCATTCATCCGAGCGCGACGGTCGCCGCAGACGTCAAGATCGGGGCGGGATCGGTGATCGTGGCCGGCGCGGTCCTGAACTCCAACACCTTTCTCGGCGAGAACGTCATCGTGAATACCTGCGCATCGGTGGACCATGATTGCGTTCTCGGGGACGCTGTCCACGTCTCCCCCGGAGCCCGTCTTGCGGGCGGTGTTCACATAGATGGCGAGACTTGGATCGGTCTTGGCGCCCTCATCCTGGAAGGGCGAAGCATCGGCCCAAGGACCATCGTCGGCGCAGGTGCCGTGGTGACGCGGGATCTACCCGGAGACGTCGTTGCCTACGGTGCCCCCGCAAAAGTGATCCGAAGCCGCACGAGTGAGATCTCGGGCTAGGACGGCAGAGCAACCCATGGGTGAACTTGAAGCCAGGACCGTGCGACCCAAGCTGAGCGTCGTCATGGCTTCCTACAACCACGCAGCCTTTGTCCGCCAGGCGGTCGAGAGCGTCCTGAGCCAGTCTTTCGCCGAGTTCGAGTTCGTGATCACCGATGACGGATCTCGCGATGGTACGGCGGACATTCTCCGAAGCGTGCCCGATCCACGAATTGGCCTGCACGTTTTTCAGCAGAACCGAGGCGCCGTAGACGCACTCAACGATGCGATCAGGCGCTCGTGCGGGGAGTACATCGCCGTTCTAAATTCCGACGACTACTTCCTGCCTGAAAAGCTGGCCCGCCAGGTCGAGTACCTTGACGCGAATCCAGGCGTAGGTGCAGTCTTCGGCGTTCCCAAGGTGGTCGACGAGACGGGGCGTGAATTGGGCGGGGACGAGCACCTTTTCGCCCGACTGTTCACCAAGCAGAATCGGACTCGGATTGAATGGCTGAGGCACTTCTTCGAGAACGGCAACTGCCTCTGCCATCCAACCCTCATGATCCGTCGATCCTGCTACGACCAGGTCGGTTCGTACGATCCCCTCTTGATGAACCTTCCTGACTTCGACATGTGGGTTCGCCTTTGCCAGCATTTCGACATCCACATCGTGGCCGAACCGGTTACCGCGTTTCGATTGCTCGCACACGAGCGCAATACGAGTGCCCCATCGCCGCCCAACTTGGCACGAACCGCATGGGAGACGGTTGGCATCCTCGGGCACTATGTCACCCTTCCCCCGTCTCAACTGAAAGAGGTCGTCCTGCCTTGGCCAGAGAATCTACCGGGCCGTGATCCCGAGCTCGTATTGGGACTTGCTGCCCTTCGTGTCGGCCGACCGGGCTACCTACAGTTCGGCCTGGGACTGATCCGAGACCACATTCGGAGGAATCCCGGCTCGTTTCCTGTCAAGCAGTACTTCGGTTTGGTCGGCGAGCTCGATCCGATGAAAACCCGTCCGGCGCCTGCCCTTCCGCCGCCCCGGCTGTCATGTGCGGACCTTGCGTACAAAGTCTTCGACCGTGTCCGCCGGTGGTCGAGCCCTCGGGGTTGATTCGTCGATGGCTCCTAGGGCCAGCTGGGCCTAGTGTGGAATCGACACCGATGATAGCTTGCCTCCATGAGTAGGACTTCGCCTCTTCGCCTAGTAGTCGTGGTGGTAGGTCTTACGACCATCAACGCTGCTTGTAGCGACGAACCGGACAGTCCCTGCCCGGTTTCGATCGATGATGCCGCCGGCACGACCATCGATACTGCCAGCTACGACATCGTCGACGCCCCAACGGACACAGGCCTGTCCGATAAGCCCTGTTCGACCTGCGACGCTGCCGTTCCAACAACCTTGGATGCCACGCCCTGCCCGACCTGCAGCCCGGACTCAATCGAGCCCAATGGGCAGTTCAACGTGCTCTCGTATGGCGCCGCGGGCGACGGGCAGACCGACGACACCGACGCAATCCAGAGTGCCATCGATGCCGCGGCTGCCGCCGGGGGAGGTCGAGTGTATTTTCCTCGCGGCAAGTACAGGCTCTCGAAGACATTCCGAGACCCGAAGGGCGCGAATGCACAGCTCGTGCTCCCATCGGTCTTCACGTATACGGATCAACCTCTTCCTATCGTTCTCGAGGGCCCCTTCCCTCCCGCAACCAATTACAGTCTCTACTCACCTCAAGCAGCCACCGAAAACGCCGCGGTCCTAGTCAGCGACGCCAACGGAGGTGGCGCAGTCATTGGTGCTTATGGTCCCCCCGGTTCGTTCGAGCACTTCTCGAACATTGCGGCGGTCGTCAAGAATCTCATCATTCGAACCTATGGCAATCCAGACGTAACTGGGCTGGACCTAGGTCTTGCTTTCAGTGCCGAAGTCGAGGACGTCATCGTTGACGTTGGCATCACAGTCATGAACGATATCCCGGCGCCTACCCACTCGGTGTATGGAATGATCGCGCCGCTGGTCAACAATGGCGCCCTGGCCTCGTTCCGCAAGGTGCAAGTCGTCGGGTATCCGGTGGGTCTGCGTTTCAGCGAACACTTCGATGGCGACCTCATCCAGCTCTGGGGGTGCCGCGTGGGAATGGAGGCAGGTCCGGCGAATCATGCGAGCTACATGGCGCGCGCCATGGTCGTTTGGTCGTCTCAGTGTCTACGGGCAGCCAGCGGGCCTCATCCCATGGTCATCGAGCAACTTGCCATCGAACACCGCAACCCGACACGTCTTCCCGCGGGCTTCTGGGAGAATCCGATTCCCAACAAGGACATCGAAGATCCTAACAACTACCTTCATGGGCGCATCGAGTGGTATGCGGTGCTTGCCGATGTCGGGGAAGATCCCTCCCTGGGAGTAACCGGCGCCGCCAATCTCGCACTACACCGGCTGGGTGATCTTTAGCAGTCGCGTGAGCGCGGACGGGCTTCGCGCCACTACGCTCGCCCGGGGGAAGAACTCCAGGAGTCTTCTCCAACCTGAGTCAGGATAGTTTCACTTTGGCAGCCCGGACGGCCGCACTGACTGCTACCTTCCTTCCATGTTGCTCTCCCAGCTTCGCGCAGCGATCAGGAAAAGACTGGTTCCGCCGCCGCCGGTTAGCTATTTGCCAACTACGGGACGTCAGATATCTCTGCCACAGCGCGGGCTCGACATCTGCAAGCCTCCCTACGCCAGGGATGCCTTGCGGAAGCAGTTTCACGAGATGCGGGACGACGCCTTCTGGCAGATCGTTCCCGACGTGCACGATTTCACGCAGCTGCCGATCGAGCCCATGTGGAGCCTTTTCGAAGCGGTTCGCTATGTCGTCGCCAGGGGCATCAAGGGAGACTTCGTCGAGTGTGGCGTATTCTTCGCCGGAGCCTCGATGCTGATCGCCAAGACCCTGATGAAACTCGGCGAGAGTTCTCGTGAGCTTTGGCTCTACGACAGCTTCCAAGGATTCGTGGGCGCACAAGCCAAGGATGACGTCACCTGGTACGGCGATTCGATCACCACCCGCTTTCCCGATTTCGAAATTCTGGCGAAAGACAACATCACCTCGACCGGCTATCCCGCCGACAAGATTCGGATCGTGAAGGGCGACATTGAGAAGGTCGCTCCGGACAACAAGCACGGGGATATCGCGCTTTTGCGTCTGGACACGGACACCTACCACAGCACCAAGGCCGAGCTGGAGAACTTCTATCCTAAGCTCGTGTCAGGCGGAATCCTGATCATCGACGATTACGGCCACGCCGACGGAGCCCGTCGCGCGGTCGACGAGTACTTCGCCGATCCGGCCAAGCGACTGATGCTCAACCGCGTGAATTTGACCAACCGGCTGGCGGTAAAGCTGTAGGCCGCCGCGCTTAGGCAGCCGCAGCGAGCTGCGCGGCCGGAGCGCGGTGCTATATACGCAAGGTCATTCCCACCCCTGCCCACATCTCTCATCTGCTGACGCGTCTTCGGGAGAGCGCGGTCGTGCGGAGAATCGCGACTGGCGCGGCTTGGAGTGTGATCGCCTCGATCGTCAGTCGGGCAATGGCTTTCGTGATGTCGGTGGTGGTCGTGCGCCTCCTTGGCAACGAGAGCTTCGGCCGGTTCGGCATCATCAGCGGAACCATCGCCACCTTCTCGGTGGTTGGCACGTTGGGGATGGGGGTCGCATCGACCAAGCTGGTCGCACAGAATCGGACCAGCGATCCCGCGCGTGCGGGGCGGACTCTTGCCAGCGCGGTGGCGGCCTCCTTGGCCATGGGCGGTGTCGTCGCGCTCAGCCTGGTGCTGCTGGCCCCGTGGCTGGCTGCGGAGGTTCTGGGTGACGCTAGCTTGATCCCCGCCCTACGTTTGAGCGGTTTGGCACTCTTCTTCATCGCATGGTCCAGCGCCCAAGCCGGTGGTTTGGGCGGCATCGAGGCATTTTCGGCCGCGGCCAAGGTATCGATGTTGGGCGGCGCCCTCATCTTCCTCTTCTCCGTAATCGGCGTTTGGAAATGGGGGCTCATCGGGGCCGTTGCGGCGATCCCCATCGGCAACGCCTGCCAGTGCGTGATTCAGGAGATCGCACTGCGGAGCGCTTCTCGCAGAGCAAAGATCTCCTACCCCTACGCCCATCCCTTTTCCGAAATGCGCGTGGTGCTCACGGTGGGGTTTCCGGCGATGCTGAGCGCGGCGGTCTACGTCCCAGCGACGTGGCTCGGCTCGGTGATTCTGGTCAGGCACGCCGGCTATCAAGAGATGGCCGTCTTCGCCATCGCTGACCAGTGGTTCAATCTCGTCCTCATGCTTCCGGTGGTGCTCGGCGGCGTGCTTCTTCCAGTGATGACCAACGTGTTTTCCGCCAACGACGGTGAAGCATCGCAGTCGCTGCTAAGGCGGACCTTCCTTGGCAATTTGGGAATTTCCTTCGTTCCGCTGGTTGTCATAATGCCCTTCGGGTTCCTGATTCTGCGTATCTACGGTCCGACCTACCCGCCCTCGTGGAGGGTCTTGTCGGTCATGGTGTTGGCTGCGTGCGTGTTTGCAGCCCTTTCGCCGATTGGTCACGCGCTCACGGCGACCGGGCGGATGTGGTTGGGTTCGGCCATGAACCTAGGATGGTCTGCCGCCTACCTTACCCTCGGCTACCTTCTGGTCGCCAGCCATGGCCAGGGCGCGCTCGGTCTGGCCCTTGCGCGCCTGCTCGCCTACGCGGTGCACGCGATCTGGTCGCTCGGCTATCTGCGCGCGGCACTGCGACGAGGATCGGGCGGGCTGGCTATCCGCATTTGACCTCGGGTGCAAGATCGCCGGACATCGGATAAGTTGAGCGTCGATGGGGCTAGACGAAAACAACAGGAGCCAACCGAAGGGGCTCCTCATCGACATTCTGCTGGCGACGTTTCAAGGCGGCGCGTTCCTATCGGAACAACTGGATTCTCTGTTCGCCCAGACCTGTCAGGATTTTCGTATCGTGGTGCGCGACGATGGGTCCACCGACGACACCATGGCGATCCTGCAAAAATACGCCGCCCACCGCCCAGGCCGAATCGAGGTGCTGCCACCGGACGGTCAAAGGCTCGGCGCATCGGGTAGCTTCGCCCGACTGCTCGGTGTTTCTCAGGCGCCCTACAGGATGTTCTGCGATCAGGACGACGTGTGGATGTCCGACAAGGTCGCTGTCAGCCTGACCGCCATGCATGACCTCGAGCGCGACAAAGGGTCCCACACGCCCCTGCTCGTCAGCACCGACCTCAAGGTCGTGAACGAGGAGCTGCAGGTGATCAGCGACTCTTTTTGGGGTTACCAGCGCATTCACCCCGAGCGGTTGAAGCGGCTGTCCCGGGTGTTGGTGCAGAATTTCGCCACCGGCTGCACAGTCATGCTCAACCGGGCGCTGGCCGACTTGGCGCTGCCCATTCCGGCTGAGGCCATCATGCACGACTGGTGGCTGGCCTTGGTCGCCAGCCGCTTCGGCAAGGCGCAGCCGCTGGCCCGCGCAACCGTTCTCTACCGACAGCACGGTCGCAACGACGTGGGCGCTCGCCGCTGGAGATTCCAAGCCGGCGTGAAGAACTTCTTCTTCCACCGAGAGGGCCGCCAAGCCGCCATCGCCGAGCAGGAGAAGGTCTATCTGAAGTTGGAAGAGCAGGCGCTCGCTTTTGCCCGGAGATTCGGCACGCGCTTAAGCCCGGAGGAACGCGCAACGATCGGCGCCCTGGCGGAGTTCCGCGGTCGGCGTTTCTTCGGGCGACGCTACCTGATGCTGCGGCACTGCCTGCTGCAGTCAGACCGCTGGCAAGTGTTCATGGGACTCGTGCACTAGCAGAAGGTTACCGACTCGACTCCGTGTCCGACGGAAACTGGCCGGCGCGCACGTCGGCCGCGTAGGCAGAAAACGCGGCCATGGCCTGCTTGCCCAGCTCGGCATATCGACGGGCAAACCGGGGCGACCAGTCTGGATCGAGGCCGAGAAGGTCGTGCATGACCAGCACCTGTCCATCGCACGAGAGCCCGGCGCCGATGCCGATGGTCGGGATCGAAATCGCCTGGGTGATGGCGGCGGCCAGCGGCGCAGGCACGTGCTCGACCACGATGGCGTAGGCCCCGGCCGCGGCCACGGCCCGCGCGCCAGCGAGGATCGACTGGGCCTGCTCGTCGCTTCGGCCCTGCATTTTGAAGCCGCCGAACTTGTGCACCGACTGGGGCGTCATGCCCACGTGCCCCATCACGGGAATTCCGATGGCAACCAAACGCGCGATGAGCTCCGAGACCTCTTCGCCCCCCTCGAGCTTCACGGCCTCGGCCCCGCCCTCTTTGAGCAAACGCCCGGCCGCCCGGATGCCGTCCTCGACGGAGGTCTGGTAACTCAGAAAAGGCATATCGGCCACAACCTGCGCGCGCTCGGTCCCTCTCGCGACGATGCGAGAATGGTAGACCATCTCATCCAAGGTCACTGGCAGCGTGGTGGACAGGCCTTGCACCACCATGCCCAGCGAATCGCCGACCAGCACGATATCGATCCCGGCACGATCGGCCAGACGCGCGAACGCCACGTCGTAGGCTGTGACCACGGCGATCTTCTCGCCCTTGCCCTTGCGCTCGCGAATGGACGCACTGGTTATCTTCTTTGCGGTTGCCATGACCGCGCTGATTGTAGCAGGGTCAACCAAGGCTAGCGGCGGCTCCAGTGGTTGATGCCCGACCGGGTCTTGCCGATCACATCCAGCAGAGCCGCCCGATCGTCTGCGTTACCCACGAAGTCGATCTCGGATGCGTCGACGATGAGCAGCGGGCTTTCCTCGTAGCTGAAAAAAAACTCGGCATAGGCGCGCGCCACTTCACGAACGTAGTCCGATTTGATGGGCTTTTCCTCGGGTCGGCCACGTTTGTCGATCCGCGACAGCAGAACCTCGGTACGCGCCTGCAGATACACCACGAGATCCGGCACCGCCACCCGAGGCCGAAGCGCCTGGTAGACACGATCATAAAGCGCCAGCTCTTCGGCAGACAGGGTCAGCGCCGCGAACAGCCGGTCCTTGGCGAACAGATAGTCCGACACCATGCCGCCTTGCTCGAAAAGGCCGGTCTGAAGGAATTCCGATTGCTGGCCGTACCGCTGCAAAAGAAAGAACAGCTGGGTCGATAGCGCAAAACGCTTGGGGTCGCGATAGAACATCCCAAGAAAAGGGTTCTCGCCTGGGTTCTCGCAAACCAATCGCGCGCCCAGCTCGGACGCCAAAATCTCGGCCAAGCTGGACTTTCCGGCGCCAATGGGACCTTCCACCGCGATGTAGCGTGGCCGCTTGCGCTCGAGCCGTGGCACCGATGGACTCATGCCTTCCGTCTATGGCTAACACAGGTTTCGGCGGAGCCGAAGTTCGTCGCTATTTGGCCACGCGCACCGCGCCAGATGGAACTACAGGACATCGATTCTCGCAACGTGCCCCGTGGTCTTCGCCAGCCGGGCATCGAGCGTAAGCAGCCTCGCCCCCAGGCCCTCTGCCAGGGCCACATACATCGCGTCGTATGCAGAGAGATTGGCCCGTAAGGCCCACGCGCGCGGCAAGAGCGGCGTGTGCTCGTGCAGGGAGAGTCCGAGCGCCAACAGGTCCCGCAGCGCCTGCCGTCCGCGCAAATCCGTCATCTCCCGCGATAGATACAGCCGCCGAAGGACATGGCACACTTCCACCTCGATCAAGTAGGGCGCGTGCCAAGCCTGTCCTTCGCTGGTCAGGCGCGCGTGGATCTCCGCCGCTCTCCTGCCGCCGAGCAGAAGCTCCACCACGACCGAGGCGTCGAGGACGATCAGTGCCGATCCCTCTCTTCTCGGAGCGCCGACACGATGGATGCACGTGTGGCGACCGGTCGCAATCGCGACAGCCGTGCCAGGATCTCTCCCGGGGCTGGGCGCAGACTCATGCGCTCGAGTTCGGCCAGCAAATAGTCGGACAGCGACGTGCGCGACTGCCTGGCAAGGTTTGTCAGGCGTCGGTGCGTGTCGTCGGGAACATGTCTGACCTGAATCATCTTGGCCATCACCCTAGGATACCTGCATGTGATCCACATGCAAATCAGATGGCAGGAGGAACCGTACTGGCGGCCGGACTAGTCTTGGGCTGGCTTCACGTTCCACAGCATGAAGACGTGGTCCTGGAAATCGCCGTCTCCGTCCTCGTCGAAGGCGACCACGTAGGCATCCTGAACCGGGGTCCGACCGCGACTGCGCAGTGGATAGGTCCTCGACACCCGAGCGCACGAGCTCGTCTTGTCGTCGCAAGACAACGTGCGCCTGCCGACCTTCAGGTATAGTCCGAACCGGTTCTCGCCTGGGTCGAAGCTGGTCTGGCTGTCGCCCTCCAGCTCGGGATTGAGCGTCTGGTTGTGCCCTTTGGCGGCGCTGCCGATGGGCTTCGTGACCGACTTGCCGTCCTTGACCACGTAGTACCCGAACGACGACGCCTCGTCGGTGGCGTAGCGGGCGATGAGGTAGTAGCCGACGTCGCCAGGCTTGGCGCGTTCGAAAATCGGTGACTTGATTTCGTCGCCCAGCAGCGGTGGTGTCGTCGGCAATTTGCGGGACTGGCTACCCACGTCCACGTCGTAGCCGAGGGTTTCGAGGATCTCTTGCAAGGTCGGCTCGTCCGACGGTTTGCTGCCGACGGTGACGAGGCCCGTGAGATCGCACGGCGGACCGTCATCGTCTTCGGTGCGCACGATTCGCACCCGTGCGTGCTGTACGCCTGCCTCCGCGTCGGCGGCGGGTTCGAAGCCGACCGCGAAGGAAAACGATTTGCCGGGCGGCAGGACCACGGGCAGCAGCGGCACGTTCAGAATCTTGAAGGTGGCAGCGTGGGTTCCCACCACGCGGATTTCGGAAACCGGGGCCGACTCGTTGCCGGTGTTCTTGATGGCAACCGATTCGCTGCCCTTGGTCACGCCTCGCAAGCCGGAAAAGTGCAATTCCAGCGGGGTAACCTCGAGCGGCTCGTGCACCTTCTCGACGCGCGACGGGGGCAGCGGAGCGGGCGCGACAACGATGGGCTTGGGAGCCGGCGCGCTGGCGCAACCAGCGAGAATCAGCGGAAGGAGCGGCGCGACAAACGGCTTGAAGAGGGACATGGGCCTGCGACAAGCGTAAGCCCACTGCCCGAGAAGAGCCAGCACAAGCCTTGCGGGTGGGATGCCTGCCTACGATTGACCCATCTCTTTGAACTCAAGTCGTACGTCAGTGAGCCGAACAGAGATGGGTAAGGCGAGAAAGCAGTATGTCAGCAATGGAGAGGTGTGCGGTCGACGCCAGCTTCGACGCGTGGCCGGTTCGAAAGGCCTTCCAGGGACGTTGGACGATTCTTACGGCGGCCGTCTGCCTGGCGGGCGCGCTGGGAACGGTCGACTTCTTCCTGCTTCGCCTGGGGCTCTCAGGATGGCCTGTGGGCAAGCCTGGCG
>Ga0302323_100000504_pt1 | contig 31190 bp, 32 predicted proteins | sample Fen_T0_3_FD_201950 | JGI IMG/M metagenome (GOLD analysis project Ga0302323, IMG submission 201950) | Peat permafrost microbial communities from Stordalen Mire near Abisko, Sweden - Fen_T0_3 | ecosystem: Environmental > Terrestrial > Soil > Wetlands > Permafrost | place: Sweden: Abisko...
TTTCCCTTGGCCATCATCGCCATCGCGTAGGAATTGTCGATAGTGTAAGGGCCAGTCATTGTACCGCTCCAAGACCCTACACCGCACTCTTCACGCATCAAGTTGATCGTGTCGCCCGGGTTCATAACCGACAAGAACAGTACTTGTGCAGTCGGATCCGCGTTCTTGACGGTCGCCGCGTAGGCCACCGAGCGATTGATGATGTCGTCGTTCGGCGACACTCCAGCCTCATTGCCCGAGGCAATCTTCACTGAATAGTCCATGCACCACGTGCCTGGCGGATACAACGATGGGTAGATGTCTTTTCGAAGACCCTGCCAGTTGTCGGGTTCGTTATCTAGTTGGTAGTATTTGATGCCACCTGCGGCTTCAGTCCCAAAGGTCGAAACGAAATGCGACAGCCAGTTGGCCATGAAGCTTGTATCAAGATTGGTTGACCCCTTGTCGACCAAGATTGATTCCTGCGCGCCGATGGCTTTGCAACAGGTTTCCGACGAAAGCAGGGTTCCGTCCGCGAGCTTCGGGTAATTGCAGAAGCTAAGGTTCTGACCGAGCAGCGCGCTGTAGGTGTTGTCCGAAGACGTGGCGACATTGGCGAGCCAACCCGTGATCGGAATTGTCATCAGTGTGTTGAGACCCCAGGACTTGTTCGCTTGCACGAACTTGTCCGTCCCGTTCCCGCTCCCGGCGTAGTTCGCGCACATCCAGTCGCCGCCGGAATTATTCATGTCTTCAAGCCAGTTGTAGCTTACTTCGGCGTCGCCTCCCCAGCGGTCAAGTGAGGCCACTTTGTAGGAATCATCGCCAGTTTCTGTAGCAAAAGCGACACCGTAAATATCGGGTGAGATGGGTGTGAGCTGAGCGGTTGCATCGACCACGATGCCTGAACCGCTCTTGGTCTGACATGTCCCGTTAGGGCCACACATCTGCGACGGTAGACAGCCGCCGCACGTACCATCGCAACCGTCACTTCCGCAGGTCTTATTGGCGCACGAAGGCGTGCATGTCGAACCACCCACGCCGGTCGCACCACCCGAGCTATTTGCCCCGCCCGAAGCGATTTGGCCGCCAGTCGCTACCGAACCGCCCGAACCGATTCTGCCTCCGGTGTTCGTCGCGCCGCCTGTGCCCGCAGCGCCGCCCGCTCTGGTTTGACCTCCTGAACCACCGCTAACGGGCGCACTCCCGCCGACGTTTGAAACTGGGCTTCCGCCCGAGGCGTTTACTCCACCATTCGGCGCCACGCCGCCGGTTGGTTGCCCGCCTGCGGCCATGGTGCCGCCCAGTGCGAAGACGCCTCCCGTCGCCGGATTGCCGCCAGAAGTCACACCGCCGGTGCCGGAGGCAGTACCTCCCGCTGCCGGCAATGTACCGCTGTTTGTCCCACCACATGCGAACGCCCAAATTACCGCAAAGCTAACTACTAGCTGCGAAGGTTTCGAAACAAGTTGCATGCTGGTTCCTCGGTCTGACTCGATTGCGGTACTATCAGACGGATCAGACACTCACTGGGTGCCAGAAATGATCTTGCAGCAGTCGTAGAGGCGCCCAACGTGTGGCGCATTCAGCGCGTGCAGCGATTGGAAGGTGATTCTGGAAAGCTGATTTTAGACTTGGCCGGACCAGCCTTGTGCATATGTTTCTTCGTTGCGTTCGCTTGGTGAGTTGCGGGCAAAGTCAGTTGCTCAACTTGTTCTGGTGCGTCACCAAACGACAACGGGCTGCTGACTATCGACGATCTTGAAACAGTTGGAGGTCGGTTGAGCCCATCGGATCATGTTGTACCAGAACTGGGCGATCTGATATAGATCTTGAGGCAAGTACCCCTTGCACGATGGGTCGTTCTGATTACCTTGGCCAGTCCATTGGCTCGTGTAAGCAATCCATTCGTCTGCAAACACGAGCACACGCCCTTTTCCGACGATCTTTCCCACTAGCCAATTGCTGACGCTAGAAGCGTTCGTTGTCGTAGCCACGACATGAGCATCTGTAGGTGCACTAATCGTATGCCCGCCGTCCATGCCCACCATGTTGACACTGAGACTTAGCTTCGCGATAACGGGATCGTTTCGGTTCCATTCGGTAATCTGGTACGGATTGCCGCACCGGCAACGCATCTTATTGTTGTTTGCGTCCACGGTGACACAGGGGGGTGAGATATTTTCCTGATTGTATGCAATCCCTGTAAACGCGAGGAGTGCATTCTTGGCGTTAATTTCGTTGCTATCGGCAGAATAGCCGCTCAATGAAATGATACCGCCGCCCTTGTTCTCGACCCAATCTTGAAGGGCCGCCACTTCCGACGCGCTGAACGTCCACCAAGGCCCGTTGTTGGAGTCATCTCCAAGACCCTGAAAGACAACGACAGCGTATCCGGCCAAAAAGTCTTGTGTAAGCGTTGGCTTGGTGAGAAAGTTATCGACCTTTGCGGTCCCAGCGCTGCTCGAGTTGAGCCAATCCTGAAATGCCGAGTTACTAGCGTCACCCCAGACACCCGGCTTTCCAATGACCGCGACGCTCAACGTCGGGCAAACGCAGCCGTCACCCTCGGTGCAAGCAACCACTTCGGCACCGCCGGAAGTTTGAGTGGCGCCCCCGCCGGCCAACGAAACGATTGGAATCACGTAGCCCGTTGACGTTGCCGAGCCGCCAACACTCAAGGACGTCGAGCCGCCAACGGCTCCCCCCGATCATCCCGGGGGCAACGTGGCACTTCATGGTTATTGCAGTGGCATGACCGGCTGGGGCGCGGAGGTCGGTGTCAGCTTCGACAATCCTTACGACGCCAGCCGGTTCTCTGCGGTTGAATTCAGTGCGGAAGCCGGGGCACAAGGAGCTGACACGGCGATGGTTGTGTGGCTCGTGGATTCGAATCACAGCTTCAGTTATGCGGCGCCATTGGCATTGACATGGGATACGTATCACGTCGCATTTGTGGACACCGCCAACCCCGATGATTCCTCGCTGCGACTCGATACTTCGCAAATCACCGGCATTCACTTTTCCTTCGACAACTACCCGAGCGCCGTCGACTTGTGGCTGGACGACGTAAGTTTCGTCGCTGGGCCTTAGCGGGGCTGCGCAACCAGGAATCTCCTCACCGGTACACCTGTTTCGACCGCGGCACATCTGGTGGATTTGGCGTCACCCGACGATTGTGGTCGATGCGTGAAGATCCCGTCCGTTGATGAACCATTGCTGCCGGGCGCTGTGGCTCGTCGAACTCGTATCCATTCTGCGGCGCCCAGCTGGCTTGTTACCGGACACGTCTTCGCGTAACTGTTGGAGCCTGCTCACAGAAAGTGCCACACTGGGCGGGGGCGAGCGGTGTCAGCCATGCGAGTTAGCGGCTCACGGGTTTTTTTTATGCCTTCCCACCGCCAACCTGATATAACCAACGATTCAACTCGCGGGAATCGCGCTATTCTCTGAATCCCTAGCTGGAGGTCACCGTGCGTGCGATAACACTTCATTTATACGGTCTAACCGTCAGCCTCCTTGCGGCGGGTTGCGGCTCGAATGATTCGCCCCTTAGCTCCGGTGTGGGAGGGCGCGACAACGTCGGGGGTTCGACTACGACAGGGGGTTCAACAGCGGCGACTGGGGGAATGTCCGTCGCCGCACGAACCGGCGGCACGACGGCTACCGGGGGTAGCGTTGCACCCAGCAACACGGGAGGCATGCCGAGCACGGGCGGTGCACCAGCAGCGGGAGGCGCTGCGGCTGGAGGCAAAGCAGCCACGGGCGGCGCTGCCGCAACCGGCGGGAAGACCGCGGCAGGCGGGGCTGCAGCAACCGGTGGCAAGTCGGCCGTAGGCGGTAACACGAACATGGCCGGCGCCGCCACTGGCGGCGGTTCGGCGACCGCTGGTGCGTCGAGCACAGATCCGGATTGCTCAGCGACGATGCCCACGGGCGGCACAACGAAGACCGGGACCAACGTCAATGGCACCGCCAATGGCCTCAACTACGGCATCTGGACGAACGGAAGCGGCGGGTCCATCACGGTCTTTACTAACGCACACGCATTTTCCACTTCTTGGGCCGAAAGCAAAGATTTTCTCGCCCATCTAGGCTTGGATTTCAACCCCCCGAAGGTTTACACGTCGTACGGAACGATCCTCGCGCAATACGTCGAGAAGAAATCGGGAACCGCCGGCGGCTTCTCGATGATTGGAATGTACGGGTGGATGCACAGCCCTTGCATCGAATGGTACATCAACGAAGATTCGTGGAATGGTCTTGGCGGTGGAGGGAGTATCACCGCCACCATTGATGGGGCCACGTATTACCTGAAGACCGTGACAACAACCGGAACCGGTGGTGCGAACGCCTGCGAATCCGGTCATACCGGCTCTTGGACTCAGCTGATTAGTACGCGGAAAACAGCTCGCCAATGCGGAACAGTTACCGTTAGCGACCACTTCGCGGCTTGGGAAAAGCAAGGCTGGGCGCTCGGGACTCTGACCTCGGTCCACATCAATGTGGAAGTCGGGGGGGGTACCGGAACCATTGATTTCCCGGTGGCAAACGTCACGACCACTAGCAAGTAAAAAATCGACCTTGCGTGCGCGATGCCCGCAGCCAAGCGAGCATCGCGCGACTAAAGGACGCAGCTTGCGACGCTGACGCTGCTGCTACCTTTTTGGATCCCCCCGTCCGCTTCGCTCGCGCCTTCACTGCGCCTTCGGAGCTCCTCGCTTTGCTCGGACCGTGGCCCTCCGTGGAATACTCCACTGCGTGGACTATTCCACTACGGGTCGGCGCATTGCTCGGCTTGCCTCCCCGTGGACGAACGCCTTGTCGCCTGCGTGACGAAACGAGCGGCGCAGTGTCTTGCCATCAATGGCGACAACCTCCCCACCTGTCATTTCGGCCAGGCTGGCAATCCACCGTCGAAACGTCTCCTGAAAAGCCGTGGGGCTAAGGATCAAGAAAATCCGACCAATGGTGTCATGCAACGTGCGAGCGCCATCTTAGAAGCGTTCGTCGTGAGTGTCTCGATCACATCATCATTCTCGGGGACGCCACCTCGCACAGGTGTTGGGGATCTATTCCCGAGACCACTTCAATCGGATGAGGCCGCATCAAGGGATCCGTCAACGCGTCCCGGATGCCGTGGTGACCAAGGAGCTCATTGTGGGTGCAACCATCAGGTCAGTTCCAGTACTCGGAGGGCATCATCATGACTAGCGCGTGGCAGCGTAGTCGCGCGGATGCAGTTGGTAGCCAACACAGGCCAACTACGCGATCAAATAGTCCGGGGATGTGGGGCATGGTCTGGACTAGAGTTCCTCAGCTCAACGCTTGGTCGGTAATGTGGCACCGACCGCCTTTCCCCAACCGAGCGCAGCGGTCAGTTGAGCTCGGGAGGCAACGCCGAGTTTACGACAGGCGCTGGCCAAGTGGGTCGACACCGCCGACACTGATAAGCCGAGGGTGTAGGCAATCAGCTTTTGTGATTGCCCAACCACGGCATACGCTACGACTTGCCGCTCGCGCGTCGACAGGCGCTCCGCTGGCGGTGGCACCGGAGCATTCTCGCGCGCGACGAGCAATCGTCGTCCATCGCTGTCGATGAAGTCTACTAAAGACCAGGTGCCCGACACCAAAGCACGCCAAGTTTCGAGGGCCAAATCAGTATCGACCCTTCCCTGCTTGGAGCGCGCTTGATCGATGTCGCGTGCCGCTTGGCGCAGCGAAGTGCCTGCTGATGGTGCCTTCGCGGGGCCTTCGGCGTGCAATAGCTTGCCATCTGGATTCAGGATGGCTGCCGCAGCGTCTAGAGCGCTGGATAACGCAACCGCTTGCCGACTGCGTAGTCGATATCCGGCACTGATATGGGCGGCCAACTTTGCGGCGCGACGTTGATCCTTCGCTGTTGGTACTGCGACTCGCGGTAGGGCGAAAGCGAGTGAGATTGCGCGCCCCACCGGATCGAACGCGGTGAACGAGACGTAGTCGGCTGGTTCGACTCCGTGACCACGGAGAAGCTGGGACGCGCCAAATTGCTTCACGTCCACAGCCGAATGGGCACTTGCCATCACCAGCGGGCACAATTTCCAGGCTTTGGTGAATGGACCGACTTCCCGGGCGGTTGCGACAGTGAGTTCGCTTGCGGAGAGCCCATGACTACCGATGACTGCCTCAACGATGGTTGAACCTGCAACACTAAACACCGATGCCATGGTCGCAACGTGCTCAATCCCTGGGCCCATTGCGCGAATTAGCCCCCCGAGCCATTGCTCCGTATCCGCGGCCTCAGCGTACACCGCTTCGACAACGGCTACGGTATCTACGCGCTCGAACAATCCGTCGCGGTGGGGCATGGTTGGACCAGAACTCCTCGGCTCAACGGCAAGCATGGTGCCCGTCGCAGTGCCCGGACCGTAGCGCATTCGGCGTTATCCTCCAATTGGTGATGTGTCAGCTGCCGCGGTCCCGCGCGAGTCAATAGTCATTTCTTCAGTTCATTGTTACTTTCAATACCGCGGATGAAGTCCGGTACACATCAAAGCTCGATGGCCTAAACCCCCATGCGTAGTTAGTACGTGCACCTTCTAGGCAAATACCAGTAGTGGACTCGCGCGAGACGCTCTGCGCGACGCAGTGTGCTCGTGCTATGGTCGCCGCTCTATTGGGAGTGTGTTCACTGCGATGGAAGGCAAAGTACTAGCTGGTCGCTATCGACTGCGGAGCCTGCTTGGGAAAGGCGGCATGGGCTCGGTGTGGCGCGCGGAGCATTTGACGCTGGGTACGCCGCTGGCCATCAAATTGATCGATTCGAGCATCGCGGAATCACCAGAAGCGGTGGCGCGGTTCAAGCGCGAGGCGCAATCTGCGGCCGAGCTGCGCAGCGTGCACGTGGTGCAGATCATCGACTACGGTGTCGATGATGGCGTTCCATTCATTGCCATGGAACTGCTCGATGGAGAGAGCCTGGCCGCGCGGCTCGACCGCCACGGCAAGCTATCGCCCACCCAAACTGCCGACATCCTGTCACAAGTAGCTCGGGCTTTGGTTCGCGCCCATGCCGCTGGCATCGTGCATCGGGATCTGAAGCCGGAGAACATCTACCTCGTCCCTGAAGGCGAGGAGGACATCGCCAAGGTGCTCGACTTTGGGATCGCCAAGAAGCTGTATGGGCTCTCGGCCAGCAGTGGAGTGAAGACTGGCACAGGCGCCATGCTCGGCACGCCGTACTACATGAGCCCAGAGCAAGCGCTCGGTCAAACCACCATCGATCACCGCACGGACATCTGGTCACTCGGCATTATTGCCTACCAATGCCTCACCGGTGTCCGCCCCTTCGATCGCGAGACGCTCGGTGCGCTCTTGATGGCGATTTGCAACGATGCGTTGCCGGTGCCATCGACAGTGAAGGCGGTTCCACCCGGTTTCGATGCCTGGTTTGCCTGCTGTGCCGCACGCAACCCCGCCGAGCGCTTTGCCTCGGTAGCAGAAGCCACCGCCGCTTTGAAACGCCTGTGTGGTGACTCGAGTGTGCGTCCTTCGCGCGACGATATCTATTCCGCCGCTCCTGCTGCCGCGCAAGCCGGAACTGCGCCCGGCTTCGTGCAGACAGCGGTGCCGTCATCGGTCACGATCCCGGGTAGTAGCAAGCGCTCTAGGCGCGGAAATACTGCGGCCATCGGAGCTGTCGTGATGTTCACGGTTGGCCTGGTGTTCGTCGCTCGCAGCCTCCTTCAAAGCGGTCCAAGCGTCCTCGCGAGCGCCGCCGCCGCCCCCGAGCCACCCATTGTCACTGCGGTCGCGCCAGCAACGCCAAACATCGTGGCAGTCGCACCCCTGGTGCAACCCGCGCCAAGCGCCAGTGCCATCGCGCCGGATAGCGTCACCGCTGTCGCGCCGTCGCCGGGCCGACCCAACCAAAAGACCGACCCCAAGAAGCCCGCGGTGGCCACGCCTGCAGCAGCACCACCGCCCGCTGCACCAAAGCCACCGCCCACATCGAAGCCGCCCGCCGCGGCCGCAACGCACGCGCCCAAACACAACTACGAAACCGAAGTCGGGATTTGAATCGACATGCATCGTCCACTGTTTGCTCTATCCGTTTTCGGACTCATTGCCTGCGCAAGCTTCGCGCGTGCCCAAGACCAAGGCGTCACCATTGCCACGCGCGAGCTCGCCAAGCAGGCCTTCCAAGCCTACGACGAGGGCCGCTATGAGGAGGCTGCGGAAAAATCCCTGAAGGCCTACCAGGTAGCGCGTGTCCCGACGATTGCAGTCGTGCGCGCCCGCGCGTTAGTCAAACTCGGCAAACTCGTAGACGCTTCGGAGCTCTACCTCGAAGCCTCGCGCATCGCGCGCGACCCCGCTTGGCAGGCCGTGCAAGACGAAGCTCAGCGCAACGCTGAACGCGAACGCGCCGAACTGATGCCTCGCATCCCCAGATTGAAAATTGCCATTGCCGGCGCCGATCCCGCCAAGGTCGTTGTGAGCGTCGACAACAGGAAAATCCCCTTGGCGTTGCTAGACACCGAGCAAGTAGTCGATCCGGGCGATCGCACCGTGGTTGGCACATTCGGCCAGCAGCAAGCGCGCGAAATTGTGTCGCCCAAGGAAGGCGAACAGCTCACCGTCACCCTTACGTTCGAGGCAGTTGCTGCAGCGCCGGCAACTGGGGCGATTGCTGGTGAAACGGCAGCACGGCAGACGGTCTACGTTGAACCCAAGAAGCCTATCGGCACCGTGAAGAGCCTCGGCTGGACCGGCGTCGGGTTGGGCGGCGCGGGCCTCGTCTTTGGGCTTATCGAGGGCTTGAGTGCAAAGTCGAAGCGGACTTCGCTATACGAAACCAACCACTGCTCGCCAGATGGCACGCAGTGCATTTCCGCTTTGTCGGGCGACGTTGATTCGTACAACCTCGCGCGTAATCTCTCGGTCGCCGGCTTCGTTGCGGGTGGGATATTGGCCGCCGCTGGCGCAACGTTACTCGTGCTGCCGTCGAAGAAGGAATCGCAACCGAGTCTGGCGCTCTTGGTGGGGCCAAGCTTTATCGGTGTGCGCGGGGAAATGCTGTGAAGCATGTTGGAGCGTCTTTCTGGTTTGGTTGGTGCGGGGTAATTGCGGCGGGCTGCAGCTTGCCGCGCATTACGTCGGATTACGTCGAGAGCGCGGACGTCGGAGGCACGGCGGGGAGGCATACCGTTGGGGGAGCTAGTAGTAACGGCGGGGTTGCGGGAGGGACGGCGAGCGCGACGGCGGGGAGGGGGAATGGCGTCGGGGGGACGAACGGCGGGGGGACGGCGAACAACGGTGGCGCGTCGAGTGACGGCGGTGCGAATGATGTTGCAGGAGGGACGGCAAGTAGCGGCGGAACTGGGGACGTCGCGGGCAGTAGCGGGATTGCGTCCATTGGGGGGACAAGTGCCGCGAATGGTGGTGCGAGCAATGTTGCTGGAGCGGTGGGGAGCGGTGGGGTTGCGACAGTTGGCGGCGGTACTTCGGCGGGCGGAGTGAGGAGCAGTGGTGGAACGGTGAACACGGGCGGCAATGCGCCGAGCAGTGGTGGAGTTGCGACGGGCGGTGCGGCAACCGGAGGGGCGGCTATGGGTGGGGCACTATCCAGCGGCGGCACTACAGCGAGCACTGGTGGCACTGCAACGGGTGGGGTGTCCATGGGAGCCTCGAACACCGGTGGTGCAGCAACGGGCGGCGCGGCAATGGGCGGTTCGAGCTTCTGGGGGACGATCACCTACAGTTCGACGGGACTACCAGACGTTCCGAGTGGCCAGCACAACCCTGGAAGGAGCTGCATGAGCTGTCACACTGCCACCGGACCAGCTCCATATTGGTACTTCGCTGGAACCATCTACGCGGCGAATGGATTGACTGCTGCACCCAACGTTCAGGTGGGTGTCAGCGATGGATCGAATCTCTATACGGCCTACTCCGCAATGAATGGCAATTTCTATCTGCGAACTGTAGCCAATATCAACTGGGCCAACGCGCAGGTGCACATCCGCAATGCCAACGGCGAAAAGATAATGACCGGTGCGATCCCATCGCCAGACTGCAATAGCTGCCACACAGGCACGGGCACAGCGCGCATTATAGCGCCATAGCGGCGCTTGCCAATCCGTCGTGCGCGCCAACGCACACATGGCCAGCAACAATGACACCAAGCTACCGAACGGCATCGCGAGTTTTCAACCAGATCGATTTCTTCTTGGCGCGTGGGTCGAAACAATGAAACGAGTTAGATTGGGCTTTCTGTGGATTGGTTTCTGCACCGTGGCAATAACGGGTTGCACCCTGCCTGCCATCACCGCAAACTATGAAGACAACCGGGGCAGCGCAGCTGGCAGGGCCACTGGATCTGGCGGCGTCACCTCGACAACGGACGCAGGTGGGGGCAGCGGCACTGCGTCGAATCAGGCTGGAAATGGCGGCACAGCGCCGGGCCAAGTTGGAACTAGCGGCATCGCGCCTAATCAAGCCGGAACCACGAGCAACGGGGGCGCGACAGGTGCGGCTGGCGCGAGTACGGCGCGTGGCGGAAGTCCCTCCACTGCAGGCTCGGCAAGCACTGTCGGATCGACGAACTGCACGATCAATTCCGTGCTGTGGAACAACGGAGACCACAACCCAGCCAACGCCTGTCAAGTCTGTCAAACTGCCGTGACCACGGCTGCATGGTTGCCGTTGGCTGAGGGCGCTGCTTGTGCAAACGGACAAGTGTGTCACGCCGGCACGTGCCAACCGGGCTGCGGTATCTCCGGCAAGTACCATGCGGTCGACGAGGTCAACACCGACAACCGCTGCCAATCTTGCCAACCCACGGTCTCAGCCAGTCAATGGTCCCCAACATCCGAAGGCACGAATTGTGCGGGCGAAAAAGTCTGTCACAGCGGGGACTGCCAATCTGGGTGCTGGATAGGCGGAGCCTTCTACGCGGCGAACGCGGTAATTGGTGGCGGCTTGTGCTGGGCTTGCAAACCAGCGGTATCGACAGCGGCTTGGACGGCGGACGCCGACAGTTGCAGCTGTACGGGCGGTCTGCAGACCTTCCAAGCGGAAACCGGGCTTTGCGTTGCGAAGCTCGTGCCCGTATTGGGTCCAAGTACTGCGTTGAACTACAGCATTGACGCCACGGAGGTCACTCGAGTTCAATACGCTACCTGGTTGGCGACTACGTCCGACGCGACGCTTGGCGCGCAGGATCCGGCGAATTGCGGTTGGAATAGTAGCTTCAAACCGGGTGCAGATTGGTACGACCCCGGCGCAATGGGGGCGCGCCCGGTTGCCTACGTCGATTGGTGTGACGCGTACGCGTACTGCGCGGGAGTAGGCAAGCGGCTTTGCGGAAAGATCGGAGGCGGCTCGAACCTGTGGACGGATTACGCCGATCCAAGCGCTAGCCAGTGGTTCAATGCTTGCAGCTCGGGTGGAGTCAACACGTATACCTTCGGATCGACCTACGACCCCGCCGCCTGCAACGGCCTTGACCTCGGCAAAGGCGGTACCACCGTCGCGGCAAGCCTGACAGGCTGCCAATCCCCAGTTGCAGGCTTTGTCGGCGTCTATGACTTGACAGGCAGTCTCTCTGAGTGGGAGGACAGCTGCTCCGGCGTTGGTGTTGTTGGGGCCTGCGCAATCCGTGGCGGAGCGTATATCGACGGCGCGAAGCCTCTCGTCTGCGGCACGCATTATTCCAACTTGCGCTCTGGCGACTACGGCGGCCTTGCCACTACGGGTTTCCGCTGTTGTTCGAAATGACGACACTGGTATGTGGCCCGAGGTCAAGTTGAATCAGGACACGGTGATGCGATGAATCGTTTTGAAACCTCACTGGGCGTGCTTGGTTTGTGCGTCGCAGCCATTGATGGTTGCGGATCGCCGCCGAACACGGCGAGTTATCAAGAAACCAACGGCACCGCTGGCGGCGGAGCCGCAGCGGCAAAATCCGGCGGAACTGCCGGAGCTGCGGGAGCTGCCGGAGCTGCCCGCGGCAATTCCACCGCGGGCGCTCTTGGCTGGGCGAACGATGGCGGAACGACGAACGCCGGCGCCAATGGGACCGCTGGCGCGGCCAGCGGAATCGCGACCGAAAGCTGCGTGATAGGCTTTGTCTATTACGCCAATGGAGCCGGCAACCCTGGCAACGCGTGTCAGATCTGTCAGACCGCTACAGCGGTGGACGCCTGGACTTCATTGCCGCAAGGTTCCAGTTGCGGTGATGCCGGAGTGTGCAGCAGTGGGTCCTGTCAAACGGGGTGCTGGATTGACGGGACATACTACGCCGCCGATGCAGTCAATCCCTCCAATGGCTGCCAATACTGTCGACCAGGCGTATCGACAGCCAGCTGGGCATCGACGTTCGGCGGTGGCGGTACTGGTTGCCTGGCGGGGCAAGTCTGTCATAGCGGTTCCTGCTCGTCGGGGTGCTGGATTGACGGGACGTACCACGCTGCAAACGCGGTCAACCCCTCGAGCGGTTGCCAATCTTGCCAGCCCGCAACCTCAACGACGATTTGGTCACCGCTGCTGTCCGACGGCGCAAGTTGCGGCACCGGACAAGTCTGTCACGGCGGGGCCTGCGAGGCGGGTTGTTGGATAGGCGGAGCGTACTTTGGCGCGAATGTGGCGAACCCATTGGACAGTTGTCAGAGCTGTCAGCCCGCCCTTTCAGTAGCCAATTGGTCTCCGCTATCCGACGGTGCAAGTTGTGGCACGAGCCTTGTTTGTCACAGCCAGTCTTGTCAAGCAGGGTGCTGGATAGGCGAGGCGTTCTACCCGGCTGGCGCAGTCAACCCCTCGAACGGCTGCCGGGCATGCCAGCCCAGCATTTCCACGGTGGGTTGGTCACCATCGTCCGAGGCGGCACAGTCAAACTGCCCGAGCGGACAGGTCTGTCACAACGGCGCCTGTTTGGCGGGCTGCGGGATCGGTGGCAGGTACTTCACACCGGATACGCCCATTCCCAGCGGGCTGTGTCGAGCCTGCAAACCGATGAACTCGACGACGGCGTGGTCGACGGATGCGGCCAGCTGTGGCTGCACGGGAAGCCTCGAGGCAGTAGACGACCCGACAGGGCGATGCGTAGCAAAGCAGGTGACAATCCAGGGGACCACTGGCACCGCGAGCTACGGCATCGACGCAACGGAAGTCACGAGACTCCAGTACGCGACGTGGCTAGCATCCAATCCGCCGCTTCCGCCAACGAGCGATGTCGACTGCGGGTGGATGTCTCAGGCAGGCGCAAAGTACACCGTGGAGCCAGCCTGTATGGTACAACCACAAACAACGTGCCAAGATACCGCGGCTTGCGCGGCGTATCCGCAAGTATGCGTGACTTGGTGCGGCGCGTCCGCATACTGTGATGCAGTCGGTAAACACCTATGCGGAAAAATCGGTGGCGGCGCGAGTGCGGGTGTCGGTGAGGCGGATGCAAGCCTGAACCAATGGTACAGAGCCTGCTCGTCCGGGGGCACCAATGCCTACCCCTACGGCCCGACATACAACAGCAAAGCCTGCAACGGCTCGTCCTACTGGGCGACAGCCAACAGCGCCACGGCGACTCCCGCAGGCAGTCTCCCCGGCTGCCAATCCGCAATCGATGGCTTTGCCGGTGTATTCGACCTCAGTGGAAATGTCGCCGAGTGGGAAGCCAGTTGCCCGATGGTTGTCGCTGGCCCGGCTCGTCCCTGCAACACCCGAGGTGGGTCATACCAGTTTATATCCAACGCTCAAGGAGCAGAAGTAGCTTGTGGTCGTGTTGAGAGTCAACCCTTCGGATACGGAAGGCTAGACGTCGGCTTTCGTTGCTGTTCGAACTAGCAATTCCAAGCGTCGAATTGACGCTTCCGGCGTGGTCGCGGAAGCGCTCACGATGCCAGGTTCAATAGGCGTTTACGAGGCATTGACACAACCCAAAATCGGCCCTGTCCCCCACCATGTCGACTTCCAATGGACTCATTGACCGAGTAGACAGCATCGCCATCGTCGAGGCGGCCTACGTCGAGGCTGCGAATAATCAGCAATGGCTTCGAGGTCTGCTCGATGCCGTGGGGCAAGGCGTGGAGCATGTGGCTTCGATGGCCGCCGTTCTGGTTACCGCCGAACCTCCCCGTGTGGTGGACATCGTTGGCAGCCACGGCCTCCAACCTAAGGATCTAGCGCAAGCGATTCAGTGTGATGTCGGCAAGTACACGAATGTATGGCGAATGAGCCCGCTTTCGATGGCAAGCACCCAATCGAGCACGATGGTGAACCAACTCGGTTCGACCCGACTACTCCGTACTCACGCCCTTGAGCCAACGGACTATCTCGCGTTTACAGCCTTCGATCCCCAAGGTGACGCGGTAATACTTTCGTTTGCTTTGCCCCAAACGCTGGTGCCCACGGCGGCGGAACAACGTCGCGCAACTAGGCTCTCGGCGCACATTAGTGCAGGCTACCGACTGCGAAAGCGCCACCATCGAGCGGCTGCGAGTTCGGTGGGCGGCGCTGCAGCCGTACTTGAGCCTGGGGGCAAACTTCTGCATGCGGAGGGCGAAGCGCAAGGCAAGTCAGCAAGAGAAGCGCTTCGGCAAGCCGCGATTCGCATCGACCAAGCGCGTTCGAAAGCCGGAAAGGCCAACCTTGATGCGGCACTGGAGTCCTGGAAGGGGTTAGTTTCTGGTAGGTGGTCGCTCGTAGACGTTTTTGAGAGCGATGGTCGTAGATTGCTGGTAGCGCGCGACAACGAGCTCTTGCCGCCGCCAGCGGAGCGCCTTTCGCTCCGAGAACGCCAAGTCGTAGCCTACGCCGCCAGTGGCGACTCACAGAAGCTCATCGCCTATAGTTTGGGCATTTCCGCGTCCTTGGTATCGGCCAACTTGGCCAGCGCCTGCCGCAAACTAGGCGTCGCGTCGCGGGCGCAGTTGGCGCAAGTGTTGGGGTGGAGGCAGGGGGTGGTTGAGAACGATGCTGGAACGAACACAGCTAAGAGAGAGCAAATGCAGGCCAATCTAGCCGATAGGGATCTCGGGACCAGGCCATGACCCGCAAGGATCCGATGCGCATTCTTGAGGCCGGCTATCGCCTCGGATTGGATGAGGAGCAGTGGGCACGGGGGATCGTTGAAGCGCGAAGGGGATGGTCTCGCTGGATGAGTTGATGTCGAAAATTGGCATGCAGCTGGCCCCGGGTTGGGGCGTCATTTGTGCCAACGGAACACTCTGCGACCGAAGCGATTATGTCGCCGGATGGAAAAGTGCACGAGGCACGTGGTGCTGCACGAGGAGCCCTATTGGAATTGGTCGATGCCGCCAAGCGCACCGAACGTGCGCGTTCCCGCCTGGCTGATGACGACGAGAAGCTCGCACTTTGGACCGCCCTTCACGACGGTCAGTGGTCATTCGTGGACACGACCGAAAATGACGGCAAACGGATGTTGCTCGCCTGCCGAAACGAGCCCACCACGCGGCCATTGCGTGACCTAAGTCGGCGCGAACGCAGCGTGATGGAATACGCGGCCCTCGGGCACTCGAATAAATACATTGCGTACGAACTAGGGCTATCGATGGCAAGTGTCAGCTCAATACTCAAGCGAGTAATGAGTAAGCTTGGACTTGAGTCGCGCTCCGCGTTGATTCGAATGTTCGGGGCCGGCGTTGCGAGGTTACCGTGAACAGACCCCCGCCCGGCGTTGAAATCGAAATCGTAGAAATCGACGGCGAGACGCTGCTCGTATTTCACTGTGAGCCATCAACACCGGTCGAGGCGCGGCCGAACCTCACTCAAGCGGAGTCCGAATTGCTACGAGCGCTTGCGGCTGGCCACCCCAACGCACAGATTGCCTCCGCCCGCCGCACTTCGAAGCGCACGGTGGCCAACCAAGTGCAAGCCTTGATGCGCAAGTTCAACGTCCAGTCGAGACACCAACTCGAGGCGAAAGGTGCACGTGCGGGTTAGGCGAATCGGCTTGCTCCGCACATGGCTTCACTCGTTCACTGAGCCTTGCTGGCGCGCCTTGCTAGCACTCGGACCGTTCGCCTCCGTTCACTCGTCCGCTCTGCCGACTCGTGCACTTCGGCTCGGCCGGGCCTCTGTCCCGGCGTTCCGACCTCCTCCAAGAGCATCCTTGGGCGCGGCAGCAGCGATAAGCGGCGTCAAATGCAGGCGCTCAGGTGTGTGGGCGGTGCGATGCATTCGCGGCTCTTCTGGCCCAGGGCATCGAGCTTGGCCTTCCGTGGTAGATTTTCGACGCGTCCACAGTCCAGATTCCCGTACACGACAGGCTGTTCGCTGCTTTGCGTGGGGCTCCGCACGAAATGGTCCGCGAGTTGTCCGTGGCTGCAGCCATTCACTGGGACCAACAAGGAATGCTTTCGATGGAGCGCGCCGCAGAAGCCGCGCAAATGAGTCGAAAAGAGTTCCTTTAGAGCTCGGCCGAAAACGCGGCGATGTCCTTGTCGTCGATGAGGAAGACCTGGCAAGAGAATTGGCTCATCGATAGGCCAATCGGTCCGCGTTGCGCGCTCGCGATGGGACTCCGAGTACACGGGACACTGGGCGTAGTGATCGAGTCGTACAGTTTGGGCAAGTTGACTGAATCCGCGTGCCACCATGCTTGAGCTAAGAGCGAATGGTATGCGGATATCCGATCCCGTCATGGAGCGCGCACGTCAAGTCGCGATGTCGCACCAGTGACGGCGGGCAAGGGATCTCGTTGTGTCCCCAAGTCGGGAACGAGGACCTATGGTACTTTATGAGTGATCAACTTGTCGCAGAAATGGTGTCGATTTGCACGCGGTTGCGTGGCACGATGCGCCTGCGACCACGGGTACGACAGCCTCAATCGAGACTTTCGACACTGACACAGGCGCCGCAAGCCCCTTTGGAGGCGACCAAACCGCGGTCCTTGACCTCGAGGTGGTATAGAGCTGCGAGAATGCCCTCGTCCACCCAGAATGAGTGCGGCGTGAGTCGAAATGTACTTTGATGCTTCCGTCTTGATCGAGGAAGCAGTCGCGGTGTGCGGGCCAATGAGTGAAATGACGCTTCGACATATTCTGGTGGGGCGCTGCCTCTCATGGCGGCGTCGAAAGCTTTGCTCGCACTTAATCGTGGCTAAGACCGGGAGCGACATGCCGGGGCAGTTTTCGCGCACCCGACATGCCACGTTTGGCCAATTCCTCACAACTCCATTAGCACTTGTACGATCTTTAGTGGACCGTACTTGCTTGCTCGGATTCAGTACCACGAACTTCTGAAGTCGGTCGAATACTGTGCGTCGCGTTACTGGCAATACTGCGTTACTTGGCTCCCCATGTCCGTAGAACCCGCAGCGCAGGTGCATGGTGGGAGACCCACTATCTTCGGCTCGCCGTTTGCATCTGTACAAAGATAGGAATACACGATCCCGGTCTCGCCACATGCAATTGGCGAACGGGACAAGGTTACCCAAGTATAACTACAGATCGAGAACTCACCGAAAACCTGATAGGCCTTCGTAATCACGCCATCGCAGTTTCTGTCCCAGCTGTTACAAGCATCTCGCGTCCACCAAACCGGCGAGTTTGGGTAGGTGGTATTGTCGGAGTCGCAGCAGTCGGCAGCAGGGTTCGTTGTATAGCCGTTGCCGCTTCCTGCGCAACGCAACCCTGCCGGGCGCCCCGTGTCTGGATAGCCATCGTTGTCGGCATCAACCCAGGATTGGGCGCACGATCCAGACGCGCATTCTTCGTCCGCAGTGCAAGGGGCCATGTCCGGGCTTCGGCAGAGATCCAGGCCGGAAACCGGGGCTAACCCAGCGCTACAGGCACTTGAGACACCGGTCTCGGTAAATCTTATATCGCAGGTTTGTTCATTGAAATGGCCACAGGACGTGCAGGAAGGCGAATTGTCGACTTTGCTGGTGAAGCCGAACGGACACGGCAGGCAAATGCGATCCGCCGTTGCGGACGGTATATTGGCGACGTAAGTTGCTTCATACCGGTACGGCGGTGCAGAAACCTCGCCTCCAAGATGGCACGTCGTCCACGGCGAGCATGCCGCCTGGTTTTGACTCACGGAAAACGACCCATCTGGACAGGCGGCACAGGTGCGATCGACAGTTGCACTTCCAACCGCCGCCACGTATTGCCCGGCTTCGCAAGCGGAACGAGACACGCAGGGTGTGGCCGGGTTGCTGTCGTGGTCCCAGGTACCCTCCGAGCAGTGAAGCTTTGGAGCCGAACCTCCCGCGCAGTAAGTTCCGACAGCACAAGCATCACACGTTGGGGCGCTCGTAGCCGAATAGGCAGGTGTGGCACCTGGAGCGCAACCAACTGACGGTTCACCGGGAGTGTTACAAATGTACGAAGGTAACGAGGCGGCACGCTCAGCTGGATCGAGGATCCCATTGCCATTTGAGTCGACTCCAACGTCAATTCTTGTACCGCCGTTGACGCAATTGCGGCCTGCCTGCTCTGGAGTGAATGACAGCATTGCGGTTGAACCCGCAGGGCCCGTTGCGCCTGTTGCGCCGGTCAAACCGACACTGCCTGTGGCCCCGGTCGCCCCCGTGGCACCGGCTGGGCCCGCGCTTCCGGTTGGTCCCATCGCGCCCGTTGCGCCACTGCAGACGTTCGTCGTGCCAGCAATCTCAACCGCGTCGAGCTTACCGTTACCATTCGCGTCAACACCGACGGAAAGTCTCGAGCCGCCAGCCACGCAAGTGGAATCGCCAACAGGCAAACTGCTCACTACAGTCAGACTACTGCTTCCCTTGGGACCGACCTGACTCCAACAAAGGGGCTTCTCGGCTGGTAGGCAGGATTGAGTTGCACCAATACTGCGCAATATACCGGCCACGCTCACGCATGCTCGGATCTGGTCGGTTGATGGATCGCAGGCAACAAGCTGCAGTTCTGCCCGCTCAACGCGATCGACCGGAGCGTCTGGGTGCTGACAACCGGCGCCGAAAGCAGCGACGCCAATCAAAGCGAGACTCGATATCCTAGAGAATGATTTGAACATTTTATCAGTGCCTTTCAAGTGCCTTATCGTGACCGGAGCCAGGTGCCTTCTGGTGTTGCGTCGCCTCACAAAGTTCTTGGGGGCGCAAACTTCGGTTGGTAAGCAGGACTACCATCTCGTTTCAGCGCAGTCGTCTGTGCCAGTAGTCTCGCTTCAACGCCGGGCAAAATCTCCGGCGTCCTGGTTGCGTTTGCTAAGCGATCGCCTTGCACATGCAGGAACAGATTGACACCAAGCGGCTCACAGCCGACGCGGATACGGCTTGGTAAAATGCCGCAGCCTTCAGCCAAATGCGAGATTGCTTTGGCAGTTCGAAGGTGCAGGCTCCAGTCAAAGAGCTCCATATAGTGCTGGCTCGGGTTGCTCGCTGAGAAGTTGCCAATCACCAGTTCACCGCCTGGGGCGATGGCTGTCAGTAACCGTTTCAGCAAGTGCGCGAAGAGCCTGTCGGGAAAATAGTCAAAGAGCCCGGCTGCCCAAATCAAGTCGTACTCACCCTCAGGTCGAAATCGCAAGGCATTCTTCTGAGTGAACCTGATCCGCTCCATGAACTCGCGATTCAGGCGGCTGGCATACTCTATTGCATTGGGGTCGAGTTCGACGCAATCGAATTGAACACTTGAGCTTGGCCGGGTCTCTAGCCACTCAAACATCGAGCGACCAGGACCACTCGCTAGCTTCAGCACGCGAAGAGGATTCCGGCGCTGCACGTGGTGGTCTAGTAATCGGTGGAAGTATGCCTTTCGATTGCGCACGGCGCGCGCCCCTGCGCTGGAATGAAAGAACTTGTCCCATGCGGCAAGCTGCGGATCCGGCGCCACATGGTTCTGGTAGATGCGGTCGATAATCTGATAATCGCCTGCATAGCCGTGGGGCTTACAATAGACGAGGCCTTGAAGCGTCGCTGGCGAGATGGCATCGCCGAATGCCGCGCGTAAGTCAGCAACGTCACTCTCCGTTGCTGTTCCGTCATGGATTAGACCGCACAGGTGGCCCATGCGGGCCTCAAGATCCGCATATTGCGCTGGGGTTGGGCCACCTTGTTGCACGAGCGCGCGAATGTAGGTGATGTGTCGTTGGATGGCGTTTTGCACTGGGATGCCTACAGCCTTCCCGTTACGCCCAGCAAAACACCCTGCATGCCGGACGCGCCTCTTAGTGGTGCAGCAAAGGGTGTCACTCTTAGCCCGGTCGCCTTCGGTACATCTCCTTTGGCGTTCGCATGGGAACTCGCCTCAAAGGATATCGGGGCCAGAATGGGCATCAATGTCATGCCGATCGCAAGGCCCGTCGTCGGGTCCTGTGGGGTCAGCGCACCGCCGACCGTAAGCGCCAGCGCCGCGCCCGTGATGGTGGAAGTGAAGGTTCCGCGTCCCCCCATCAACCGTCCAGCGCCGTACGTGATGACCGGTGTGGCTACCACTTCCGCTCCCAACGCGGCAAGGGCTCCACCAAGACAGACCTCTTTCCCGCAGATCCCCTTCAAGGTGCCATAGCCGATCGCCACTCCTCCGACTGCCGAAGTGACTATCTCTACAACCAGACGGACCCCACTGAAGCGTGCGCGGTCGTTATCCGCGTGCGTTGGGGACAACCGCGCGTTTATTGGCACCGGCGAGCTGCTAGCCGTTGCAGGCACAGTGGGCGTTGACGGCGGCGCCGCACCAGTTGCAACATTGTTCGGCAAAGGTTGGGACGCGACTGCCGTCTGAGTCGCGACCAGTTGCGGTGCCAGGGCAACGGGTGCTGCCGGCGCGACAATGTTCACCGGAGCGGGAGCAGGTACTGGCACTGGTGCGGCAACAGCGGGCGCAGGCGACCATTTCGCTTCCTTGCGCGCGCGTTCGAGGCTAGCGCGCGTTGGCTCGTCCAGTTCATCAGTCGGAACCGGCGCCTCGGGATCAAGGCCTAGCGCCCGCTTGAACGAGGCCTGTGCCTTCGTCTGTTCGTGCTTTCCTACGCCTTGAACGACCCCCAGGTTGACCCAAAGCCGCGCCTTGACTTGGGCGCTGCACCGGTCTCCACAGGCCAAATCCACGCCGAGGAGCAAGCTCTCCGCCTTCGTGAAGTCGCCGTTCCGATAGTGGACACGCATCGCCTCGGCGAGTCTTCGATTGGCGGAAGTGTCGCGAGTCCCTGCGCCCGGTGATGGTAGTGCGGCCGTGGCACTCTGGGCTGCTGCGAAGCCCGTCAGAGTCAACGCCGCGAGACCGAGAAGCAGTGCGAATCTGACCCTACATTGACGTCTAGCTGCCATGCGACTCACGAAAACCGTTGGTTGTGACAAAGCGAAGCGGCTTCACCTAAGTGCAAGATCAGAACCCCAGGAGCCAAATCCCTATAGCTTCGGGGCGTCCATTGTCGATAGTCATTTCTTCAGCGCACGGAGTGAGTTCACTCTGGACTCTTCATCGCGGTATGCGTTGCATCGGCGTGACGTCATGCTTTCCGAGCCGAAGACTTTCTCTCATCGATCACAGCAATGAAGTCAGCGCTTCGATGATCACAGTGCACGATGGGAAGGGGGACAATCCGCTGAGAGTGAAGACGCGCTCACTTTGCAGGCAAACCGACGACTGACTGCAGCATGACGGACGCAACTGTGGCCTCTGGCCTACATAAAACGATGCTGTTCCCGGCCGACTCACTGCTGCCTATTGTGAGTCGCGATCGAGAAACGAAGGTGCTCACTGTATTTCGTCCGGGTAACCACGGAGTTCATCCGTACTAAAGGCGGATACACAGTGGCGAGCCAAAGGTACTTGAATGACCCGGGCGCCCCACCACGGCGATTCCAGCTCTGACTTCTCAGCGTTTTCGCGCTCCTTTTGTCCTCGGAGACGGCTTCGACCGCGAGCCACAACGCGCTGCCAATTCAGCCCTTGAGGAGCAACCGAGTTTTCGTAGTATTGACGTCACCTGATTGGCCACTGTCCGCAGCGCGACATTGCGGGCCGTCGCGATATCCGCGTTGGACAGGCCATGCAGTAGCAACTCGATGACCTCATTTTCGGCAGGTGACAGTCGTTCCAGACCTTGAGGCTGCTCAATCGGGACGGAAATGACTCGATAGTGTCCCCCCGCGAAATCGAGCTCATGCACCACGACGTCGCCCTGCGGATGGCCGTCCGCCGAGCCATGAATTGCCGGTATTTTCTTCATTCCCATGAACCGAACATCACCCGCAGCGAGCCCTCTCGCGTTGATTGCACTTGCTCAGATTGAACCGTAGCAACGGTCGCGGCCATAGTCATTTCTTCAGTTCGGCAGTCCAGAGAGACAGTCGACACTCGCACTACCGACGTGGCAATGAAATCGCCCAAACTGACCGGTGAGTCATTCCTTGCCGGAACCCGACGAGTGTGACAATGCTCATGTTGCTGAGTGCTCTGGAATTCGCGACGAGTCATGTCCCAATCTGAGCAATTGTTTGGTCGCGTCGACGTCGTAGGTGTCGTCGAGGCAGCTTACGCCGATGCTGAAAGCACGGACCAGTGGCTTGCTGGGTTGCTGGAGTCGGTAGGCGGCGGCATTGAGCATTTGGCCTCGATCGCTGCACTGGTACGTGACGGCAATCCGCCATCAATCGTCAACGTCATCGCTGGGAACGGCCTCGCACCGACTGCGTTTGCCGACTCTATCAATTCGCTCAACATCGGTCGCTTCATGCAGCTATGGCGGAACAATCCCCTGGCGATGGCGAGCGCTCACGAAGCGACCGTTACAGATCTTCACTCCACGGGAGTATTGCGTGACCACGACATTCAGCCGTCCGACTACCTCGCGTTCTCTGCATTCGATCCGAAGGGTGACGCTATCGTTCTATCGTTTGCGCTGCCTAGGGTCATGACGCCGACGATTCATCAGCAGCGTCGCGCCGGAAAACTGGCGGCACACATCAGTGCGGGATTGCGCCTGCGCAAACGCAGCCAGGCTACGGACCTTGCAGGGGTTGACCGCGCGGTTGCCATTTTGGATCCGGGGGGCAAAATCTTGCACGCTAGAGGCGATACCAAAGGAAATGTGGTGGCCGAGTCGCTACGTCAGGCCGCTATGCGCATCGATCGCGCGCGGACTAAAGCCGGTCGCGCTGACGCCGATGCAGCACTCGATGCTTGGCAGGGCTTGGTGTCCGGTCGCTGGTCGCTGGTGGATGTTTTTGAGCAGGGTGGTCGACGCCTACTCGTGGCTCGCGAAAATGAGCCTGAACCCCCGCCGGAGGTGCGGCTTTCCCAGCGTGAGCGACAAGTTGTGGCCTATGCCGTCATGGGTCAGTCGCAAAAACTCATCGCTTACACGCTGGGCCTATCGATAGCTTCGGTATCGGCCCATCTGACCTCTGCATGCCGCAAGCTCGGCGTCGCGTCTCGCGTGCAATTGGCAGCGGTGCTTGGTTGGGGTAAGACGGTGGAGCCAGCAAGCAGAGTTGCCCCGATTGTTGAATAGTGGCCCACAAACGTGTCCTGACTCTCCTTCCCTCTGCCGCATGATCGTTGGAATTTTCGTGTTTCGCAAGACTTGATCGGTTGCCCAACTTGGAGCGAAGGTGGCTTGTCTGTGGTTTCGTGTTTTGGCCTTCGTATTCGTGCGCGAGCCACCCGTGTGGTGGCTAAAGTAAGGAGTTTTCTGTACGAATCGGTCCGGCCTCTGCCTTTGGTCGCTGGTTTCCTAAAGGACCTGACTCGTTCGCGAGGGCAACTGATTGCCGAGAACGCCCTGCTGCGGCAACAGCTCATTGTGCACGTCCGCCAGCGCTGCCACAGGGGCAGAGCTGGAAGACGTTTCTCGCGAACCATACGGTTTGGGCCTGCGACTTCCTGCAATTCTACGCTCTCTGGTTTCGCCCGCTGTTCGCTTGCTTCGTAATCGACATAAGGACTCGCGAAGTGATTCACGTTGAAGTCACGCGTGCACCGACCGAGCAGCGGACGGCACAACAGCTTCGACATATCACGCCTTTCGGTGAGTGACCCGACGCCAATGGCCGAAATGACCACCACAATCGTGACGCTGGTTGCAATCCAGTCGCTGTAGCGCGCTGGTCGTTGCCCTTGCTGTTCGACGCGCAAATCTACTCGAAATCCGTCGGGTTCCGGAGCAACCTGTGCGCTCGCCGCCGACAGCGTCGTCGGGGCTGGGCCAACCTGTCCCAGGTACGCGCGAATGCGCTCACGAAATTCTGCGGTGCTTGGGCATGCCGCTGGTGCGATCCAAGTCAGCTCCGGTGACGAGGTCCGTGGTTCGGGGTTTGGTAGTGCGTGCACCAATGCCGACGCAGTCAATGCTAAGAGACAGACGGCTACCACCGATGAATCGAAGCATATGGGCTCGCGGAGCATATCCGATGGTCGCCTTTCTGGTAGAGCCATGTCTATTTGGGGATCCCTGGGCTTATGCTGTCGAGCAGCGCAACCATCGCCTTTGGCTTGGGCGGCGCGGTGACGGCGGGTTTCGACCGTCACTGGACCGCGAGGGCCCACGCACCGGAGTTGCCCGCGGACACGATGGCGTGCGTTCTATCGAGTGCGATGTCTCGCTCGTAGTAATACCGGATCCCAAGATCCGTCTTGAACAACTGATTGGGCTCGGCTGGGTTCACTGTGTCATAGTTTACCAGGTCGTTCATGCCGCACGTCACGCTGCCGCTGGACACGCTACTGGCGTAGGAAACTAGCGACAGCATCGTGCCCGAAGCTCGCGGAGTAGTCCAAGATGGCAACGTCTTGGTCGACGCGACAGTCAGTTTTTCGGCGCGTGAATTGCCGCGAACCGCGACTTACAAGCCAAACAAGGGGAAACGGCGATTACCGTGTTGGGCGCCGAGCGAGGATGGCGCGAGTGAAACGTATCTGTGGCGGGATGGCTTGGGGTCTCATGCGGGAAGGATTACTGCGCATCTAGCCGGAGTGGAGCGCTACTTCACGCTCGGTCGACGTGCCACCAAGACGCCCAACGGAGCGCGTATTCCGAGGACAAGCCCAATGCCTTTTGCCTCACCCGCACCGCCCATCGGAATGCCGCCGAACAAGCCGAAACCGGCGAACCCGCGCGGCCACTGACCCATGAAGTCGACACCGACCTTCGGCGTGAGCAGCGCGCCCCAGCTGTGCACTTCTGGAGGATTGAGTTCTGAAGTCCAGCGCGTTCCGCCCACCCGCAAGGCTTCGAGATCGACGCCAACCCAAGGTCGAGTGGAACCTCCGGATCCGACATGGCTCTCAAAGGTAAGCCCAAGACGCGACCCATCTCGCCTGCGCTAAAAATCCCCGTACCAAAGGTGACCGATGCTTCGGGAACGAGGACGAACCATGGTCCAGGCGCGACAGGTTCCCGCGCAGGCACAGAATTCTCAGCTGCATGGGTAAGTGAGGAACCGAGGAGCCCTGTCACCACGACCACGCACCCACTGTATCGAATGAGTGACAGTGTTGATTTGTCGCTTCCAAACGTCTTAGGTTTGATACAGCATCGCCGCAGGCCGCCAGAAGATCGTGCCAAAAGCGGCATATTGGAGGCATAGCCGCAACGGCCATGCCAAACGGGGCACACCAGTGTCGGCTCTTTCGGCGAGCATCCCACTGTCGAGTGACGCCCTTGACTGCCCGTCCCTAATTAGCTTAAACTGCACAAGTAACTCTCCTACGGCAGACCACAGCGCTGCCGGCCATGTGCCCAACTTTCGAGTTTCGATGGCGCCAAGTTCGAGTATAGGGGTGGCAAGTTGCGGATGAGTGCTCAGTCGAAGTAACGAGGGAACATTTCGTTCTGTGCTCTGGGTTGGAATGACTGGAAGTGAGTGGGAACCTTGACGAGGCAGGTTGTAGGTTCGAGACTCTAGCCGCGGTCAAGGATGCCAACCTTTTCACCACTTGCAGCAACTCTCGCGCAGCACTCCGCTGACGAAATGGTGGTAGCGCTTGGCTTGGGCCAGGCGCCGGGCGTCTTGCGTCGCGCCGTTGCTCGCGCATTCTACGCCGCTTCCGTACCGCTCGGCCGTATCTTGGCCACGTTCGATGGACGAGTCGCGACTGCTGGGTTGCACGTAGCGGCGGCGCAAGCACTCACGGATTTGGACGCCAGGTGGGCCTGCGGACAGCGGCTCCCATCGAGTGGCCCGCTTCTGGTGGTCGCCAATCATCCGGGCGCCTACGATGCCCTAGTACTGCTTGCCGCGATGTGCCGCGATGATGTGGCAATCATCGCGGCAGATCGAAGCTTCTTGCATGCGCTGCCGACGTTTTCAAACCACCTGTTGCTTGGAGCGCAAGCCTCAGCCGGGGCCACTTCGCTGCGCAAAGCGCTGAGGCATCTTGCGCGCGGCGGCGTTGTCTTGCACTTCGGAGCTGGGCGTATCGAACCCGATCCGGCATTCACCAAACAGCGACTTCCGGTGCTGCTGAAGTGGAGTGCAGGGACGGGCACACTCGTTCGCGGAGCTGCAGCCGTAAACGGGGCGGTTGTTGGGGCCCTAGTCTCTGGTGTTCACTCGCCACGCGCCAAGCGTCTGTTGTGCAATCGCGTTGCTGAGTACTTCGGGGTGACTACGCTGGCTCCACTGCTGCAGGTCGCGCTTCGGCGGTATCACGACGTGCAAGCTCATGCCGTCTTCACCGAACTACAGCCCGCAGCTTGCCTTGCCTGCGTGGGTCAATCGGACGCGATGGTAGCGGAGCAGGTGCGCTCGCTCGTGGCCCAACTTCACGAGAATACTCAGAATGGTCGCTCACCCTAGCGTGAAGGGCCTCTCGTTCGTTGCTGCGTGGGCTCACACGAGTCCAAGAATCAAATCCGTTGGGTGAGCAAGTCTCGAAATTGTGCGCCCGCGCTTGCCCAAGTGGGCAACTTAGCTGCGCACCCCGCGGCGGCGCGCTGCAGGGCGGTTCGCAACGGCGGCTCACGGGCAAGACGGTTCAGCTGGACAACAAGCTCCGAATCATCATCGAACAGCAGGGCCGCATCGCTTTCTGTCAGGACCTCTGGGATGGCACTTGCGCGCGAGGCAACTACCGGTACACCCGCATGCAGCGCCTCCGTCAACACCATGCCGTATCCTTCCAGTGACGAGGGGAGAACTAGAGCGTCAGCTTGGGCTAACTCTTCTGCAAGTGCTTCGTCTTCGACCACACCTATGTGCTTCACGTGCGCCGCGAGGTAGGGCGAGCGGGCGATCTGCGCGGCGAGCGATTGGCTGTAATCGGGATCCCGAGTTTCATCGCCGACCAATCGTAGATAGAGTTCCGGCGCCGAGAGCTTGTCCAAGGCCGCCAACAAGAGGCCCCAACGTTTGCGCGCGATAAGACTCCCGATGCCGAGGAGCCGGCATTCGGTGCGGCTGAGCGCACGCGGCAGGCACCTGAGTCGATCCGCCCCAGGCACGACGGCATGTGGCATGCATTCTGGGTATTCCGCGCAGAGACGATTCGCGGTGGTATAACTGGTGGTGACGACCAAGTCCGCACTGCTCACGGCTTTCCGTTCTTGGGCTCTCAACTTGGCCAGACACAGGGCACTTGCCTCACGTTCCCAACTCGTCAAGTGGTGGACCAAGAGTACCCGCCGCACGTATCCCGCCAACGCATCAAACAGCGGGCCCAGCTCGTTCACGCACAAAGCGTCTCCAACCACGACGTCCACGTCTGCCCCGAGCAGCTGTGTGACCGTGTCCGCTGTGCGTATGGGGTCAAGAGGGATCAGCGTGCGGACTGTGACTTGGGCACCCTGCGCACGCAACTGCTCAACGATGAGGCGATCGTAAACGTAACCTCCGGTTGGCTGTTCAAGTGTGCCGTATGCCAACCAAGATACCCCTAGCGTCATAGCGACCGTTCATACGCCGAATAGGCCACGGGTGACTCGCGAACCAAGACGCGTAGTTGGCCGCCAGGTACGGGGGCTGCGTCTTCAGTCAAGCTCTTGAGCTCTGCGGCAACTTGATTCGCCACGTGCTCGGCGACCCGTTCAGTCGTCGAAAGCTGACCCGCGAAGGCCGCGTGCTCGTCCAAATTGCAATAATCGAGGTCAGCTAGGACTCGTCGCAATATGTGGCGCAAGGCGCCAATGTCCATCACGACTTGATGCGGGCCAAGCTGCGTTGTGCGCAGCTCTAGTTCGACAGCGTAGGTGGCTCCATGCAGGCGCTGCGCGGGGCCGAAGAACGCGTCTGCAAAACTGTGGGCAATCATCACATGGTCTGAGACCCCCAATATGAACATAGGCAAGCTCCTCCATCGGCTGAGTTAGAGAGTGTACTGAAATACGGTTTGCAAGCCGTCGCCGGGCGCCTGATCGATTCGCCTGTATACCTCCGCAGCCTGCTCGAAAGGCACGGGAGGATCGAGCAGCACGTCGAGTTCTGGTCGTGCCAGAAGCGTGCGAACCAGTTCGAAACGTCGCGCCAGCGACCAACGAGCCTGCCGCGTCGATGGCACCCGCGATACTTGCGAGGCCTTGAGGGACAGGCGTTTTCGATGAAAGGTCGAACCGAGATCCACGGGCGAAACGCGTGAGCCATAGAACGAGGCAACCACCACTGTGGCTTCCAGGCCGGCGTGAGCAATAGCGCGATCTAGCGTCTGCGGATCTCCCGTCGCTTCGATCACCACGTCTGCAGCGCCCGAAGGAATGTCCTGTTCGGGCGTCAACACCTCATGCACGCCCAACCGGCACGCAGCCTCAATCCGCCGCTGCGAAGGTTCCACCAGTCGCACCCGCCCACCTGCGGACTGAGCGAGCCAAGCTACGAGCAAACCGACGATGCCACCCCCCAAGACGACGACTCGATCGCCCAGCGTTACCCCGGCATCCCACACGCACGTGATGGCGGTCTCCAGATTGGGCAACAGCACTGCGCGCTGGGCGGGTATGTCTGGTCCGAGCAGGGAGAGCGACGTCTCGCCGATGATGTGAAACTCGGCGTGTGGCAGAAGGCCGAATACACGCGTTCCAAGTGGTACAGACCCAGCAGCGATCTGAACGTCATTGGCACGAGCCATGACTTCTCCGACCCAGGCATAGCCGAATCGACGAGGGTAGGTGGCTTGTCCGAGAACGTCCAAAGATGGGTCAAAGGGTGTCGGGCCTTCACCCCGATACAACAACATCTCAGTGCCTTGACTGATGCCAGAACACAGCCCCCTTACGAGCACTTCTCCTCCTGCGGGGAAGTGCAGCTCAGTGCGACGCAGCTCGACGGTTCGTGGAGCGACGAACCAGAGCTCCCTCGAAACCTGTGACAGCTTACGACAGCTTGGGTCAATAGACAAGACTACCTCGGACCAGCAGGCTCTCGCCCGCGCGTTCAACGGTAACCCGATGCAGCCGGGGCGCAGTCTCAAACGGCGCCACACTGACCTTGTCGAGGGCGCAGAGGCTCGGCTCTCCGAAAAGTTGCGGTGCGATCTCGATCGTTACCTCATCCGAAAGACGCTGGTGCAGAAATGAAGTCAACACCAGGGGTCGCGGCCTCCGACAATTAGACTCAGGCTTCATCTTGCCTCGACGGGGTTCGCCTCTTTGTCGCCCAAGCCAGAACATAGCTTCCAAACGCTAGGTCTTCGAAACCAGTGAGCCCCGCACGTTCGGAAAGGTCGCGCAAATGTTGCTGGGTCAGCGCGTGCATTCCAAGCTCGGCGGTAAGCGCTGACCAGACCGAAGGAACAAGCTGCCGTTCAGTCCGGGAGAAGCAAGAAGCGACCCAAAGCCCGCCTGGACGAAGTACCCGGATCGATTCAACCAATGCCGCCTCCGCATCTGGGAACAGATCCAGTGCGGCCAGACTGACCACAGCGCCAAATGCGTCATTTTGGAATGGCAGCGTCAACGCGTCGGCCCGCACGAGCGCTGCTCCGGGCGCCGCCCGTCGAGCGCGCCGCAGCATCGCAAGCGACGAGTCCACAGCAACCACCAGCCGTTCCCCGGCTGCGTCGAGCAAGCGTCGGGTAAATGCACCTGGGCCACAAGCGAGATCGAGCCACGGACCCTCGGCGCTCTTCATTTTGGAGATGACCAGATCCGCCTCAGTCTCGAACCTTGGCAAACGAAAGCCCGACGACAACTGGAACATCACGGGGCGCCACAATGATTGATAGACGGCCGCCGCCAGATCGGAAGCGATGAAGCGCGCTCCGAGCGTCGTGTTTGTGGGATGCGTCTGAACGACATCCACTAACTGTGGCGGTGGTGAAACCGCAAGCCGACAGCCAGGGCAAACTAGCATCCACGATTCCCGCTGAAACCTGTGCCCACAACGTGGGCATTGCAGAATTGACTCTACGGCAATTGGATCTAGGGTTGCGGGATTGCACACAGTCGTCGCCCTCTCTACTTCGTATGCAGTCTTCGCGAGCCGGGGCACTGACTATTGCCCCTCACTCAGTAGCGCACGCCTGGCTGCTTCATCGAATGGCAATAGCTCGGTGTGTTCGATGAGCTGCCAGAAGCGCTCGTCGGTTGGCAGCAGATCCTCGCTCAATCCGAGTACCAGTTCACGAGCCACAGCGAAATCGGCGCGGGTCACGAGCTTCAGCCACAGGGCGGAAAGCTGTGGAGTTAGCAGTGGGATCTCGATTGCCATGATCTGCCTCCCGCGCAACGCTCCAATACGTTCAAGGATCTCCCTGCCTGTCATGACCTCGGGCCCTGGAATGTCGAACCACGCGCTTGCCTCCAACGCCATCGTCGAGGCAGCAATATCATGCTTACCCCGCCCAACCAACGCTCGCACGACTGCTCGTCCGATGAAGCCGCTGGCTCCAGTCACGAGGATTTCGCGAGGCGGCTCACTTGGCATCGACGAGACTACCTTGCGCTCCTGGCTGCAACGTGCGATTCAGTCGCCCCGTCTCGTATCCGCTTGAAGTAAGCTTACCAAGGATCGCCTGGTAACGTTGCTCGTCCAGCGTCGGCGTTCGTGAGAGGATCCACAGGTAGTCCCTACTCGGGTGCCCGACGACTGCATAGTCGTAGTCGTCACCAAGCGCGACAATCCAATAATCGCCCCAGAACGGACGAAAGAAGCTCACCTCGAGTTTTGCGTTTGAACCTCGGTCAACGATTCGAGCTCGGCCCTTGGCAACCTTCTCCGGGCCGTCCAGGGAATCCTTTCGGCAGCGATTGACCACGTCGATTTGACCGTCAGGGCGAATTGCGTAGGTCGCAGTAGTGGCGGTACAACCCTTCTGAAAGCTTTGCGGGAAGCTACTGATCTCGTACCAAGTACCCAG
>Ga0302323_100000505_pt1 | contig 31146 bp, 29 predicted proteins | sample Fen_T0_3_FD_201950 | JGI IMG/M metagenome (GOLD analysis project Ga0302323, IMG submission 201950) | Peat permafrost microbial communities from Stordalen Mire near Abisko, Sweden - Fen_T0_3 | ecosystem: Environmental > Terrestrial > Soil > Wetlands > Permafrost | place: Sweden: Abisko...
CGGCAGCGTGGCTCGAACCAGCAGCCGATCGGCGGGGTGCGGACTCCGCGCCCGGCGTGGAGGGTCGGGGTAGACCAGGCTGCCGTCCAGCCGGTCGTCCACGATCAGGCCCTCGGACGGCCGCGTACGTCCCCACTGCCCGGGCTCCAGCGGCCGGAGTCTGTCGCGGCTCAGCAGAGACCCCGGATCGGGCAACTCCTGAATCTCTACCGTCTCCGCCCGGCCGTACGGCGCGCGACGGAAGTCGGCCGATGAACGGCTTGGCTGCCATTTCGCCGCTGCTTTGTGTTGCCGCACGTCACCCTCGAGTCGGGAGAGTCGACACCGTCGATGGCGGGGATTCTAGCGATGCTCGGGCATTGATTCCATAGTCCAACAGGCGATTGCGAAACCCCCGATCGGGGCGGCGCGCCGAGCCGCCTGCCTGCCGGGACAGAATCGCCCGAGACGTTTGCGCGCCGGCGTCAGGGGCGACAATCGGCCGGCGAGGAGAGGCACGGGAGCATCGGCTTCCGAGCTGCGCGGCGTCCCAATCCGGTCGCCTCAGGTTGCCGGCGTCGTCGGCGGCTGACGGTCGCGCAGGGCCAATGGCGAGCCCGACCCCCGCAACCGGGCACAACCGTCCGGGAAAGGCGTTCATGTCTTTGATCGCGGTGGCGTTCCCGATCCTTCCGGGCAAGACCAAGGATTGGCAGGACTTCATGGACCAGCTCAACGGCCCGAGACACGCCGAGTTCGTCGCTTCTCGGGAGCGAATCGGCGCTCACGAGCGAACCTATCTCCAGAAGACGCCGATGGGCGACCTCGTCATCGTGACCCTCGAAGGCGACGATCCGGCCAAGTCGTTCGGCCAGTTCGTGAGCGGCAAGGACGCGTTCACGCTGTGGTTCCTCGAACAGACGAAGGCGGTCCACGGCATCGACCTTTCCGTGCCGATGCCGCTCCCTTCCAGCCTCGTCGTCGATAGCCGCGCGGCGGTACTCGCGAAGTAGCTCCGGAAGCGGCTCTCCGCCGCGGCCGACAGAACGAAGCCCCCGGTCCGTCGGTTCGGATCGGGGGCTAACACTAGGCGCCGCCGGGCCGCGCCACCGGGGGGCGCCGCGGGCTGGATTCTCGGTCAGGCGCTCCGGACGGCGGGGAGGATGAAGGTGCTCATCAGCCGGTCGAGCGTGGTGTCGGCGGTCTCGCTGGGCTTCACCAGGCCGGTGAAGACAACTACGAGCCTGAGCTCGGGCAGGACGTACATGTTCTGGCCCATGTAGCCGCGGGTGGCGAAGCCTCCGAATGAGGGCATCCAGCAGTGGTACCCGTAGCCCTCGTCCACCACATACCCCGTCGTCGCAAGGACGTGCTGGCGGGTAGCCGACTCGATCCAGGCCTCGGGCACGAGTTGCTCATCTCCCGAGCGGCCGCCGCTCAGGAGCATCCAGCCGAAGCGAGCCAGGTCTCGAGGCCTCAGATACAGGCGGCTTCCGCCGACATTCGTGCCTCCGCGGTCGGCGCTCCACTGCACCTCGCGGATTCCGAGCGGCGTCAGGATCCGCTCCGTGGCGTATTCCAGCGGAGTCTTGCCCGTCGCCCGGCGGACGATCTCGGCGAGGATCTGCGAGTCCGCCGTCGAGTAGTTCCACTGCGTTCCGGGTTCCGCGACTATCGGGCGCGAGAGGATGACTCGTGCGGCGCATTCGCTCGCGAAAGCCTTCGAGTTGTCGGTCACGCCCTCGCTGTAGTCCAGACCGCTGCGCATCGTCAGCAGGTCCTCGAGCGTGATTATGTCCTTGGCCGGGCTGCGGTCCTCCACCTCGCCGGCCTCGAAATACTCCGCGGCTCGGGTCTTGAGCGACGGGATCTTGCCCTCGCCGATGGCGATACCGACCAGCATCGAGGTCATGGTCTTGGTGGTCGAATGGAGAAGGCGGAGGTCCGCGGGAGTGAGCTGCCGGCCCTCCTCGACGCCGTATCTATCCAGAACGCTTCGCCCGTTACGGACGACCAGCAGGGAGTGGACGCCGAGACCGCGAGACTCGATGTCCTCCAGCCCGTTTAGCAGCGGCGCCGGGTCCATCCCCTCGGACTCGGGCGAGGACTCGGCCCACGGGTCCTCGGAGAACGCGGTATCGCCCAGATAGTCCTTCATTCCGGGCAGAGTAGCGGATCGTATTTGGAGCCGGTGGACGCAGCCCGCACCGCCGGTCTACGCCGGAACGGTACCCTGCGGCTCGGGCGTGTGGCGGCAGACCGGGCATGACCGCGACGACATCGGGATTATCTCCTCGCAGTTGGGGCATTGCCCCATCGGGAGGATCGGGCCCGTCCTCGGAGGCTGCGCCGGCGACGACACCGACACGACCGGCATGGTCAGGACCGTCCGGGCCAGGCCGGGGCTGTAGCCGCATTGGGCGCACGAAGCCGCCTGGGCACCGACCAGGAAGCCGCAGTGCGGGCAGGTGCCGCTCTTGCCGGCCACCTTGTCCATAACCGGGCCGAAGGCGCGGCCGAACACACGGCCGAGTAGTCTGGGCGCCCCACCGAACAGCAGCCGCAGAATTATCCGTGTGAGCGTTGTGACCACCGGACATCCCCCCTTTACCAGCCCGAAATCGACAACTCCATTATGACGGTGCTGCGCGGTCGCTATGGCGTGAGGACGCGAGTCCAGGTGGTGGCGCCGTCGGTGGTGGCGAAGACGGCGGCCCCCGAGAGTCCTGCCGCTGACCGCTGCTACCCGAGCGCGAGAATCCCGAGGGGCCCCGCATACGCCAGGGCCCCTCGGGAGAGGAGGGAGGATGGGAAGTGTCGATTCAGCCCTTGATGGCACCCGACATGAAGCCACGAACGTACTGGCCCTGAAGGGTGTAGAAGAGGATCAAGCAGGGCAGCGCCATCACAACCACACCGGCCTCCAGCGAGCCGTAGTTGATGATGCCGATGCTCTGCTCGCGCATGACGGTGAAGGCGAGCGCAAGGGGCTCCTTGCCGCTGGTACCGATGAGGATCAGAGGGGTGATGAAGTCATTCCAGGCAGCCAGGAACGCGAACAGGGCGACTGTGATCATGCCCGGCCGAACTGCCGGGAGAATGATCCGGCGAAATATCCCGAAGGTCCCGCAGCCGTCCACCTGGGCCGCCTCCTCAAGATCCGCCGGTACCCCTTCCATGGACACCCGCATCATGAACGTTGCGAACGGAAGCTGGAACATGCTCATCACGAGGGAGAGGCCCAGCAGCGAGTCCTGGAGACCGAGTGTCTTGAGCAGGATCAGCAGGGGGATGAGCATGGTCGCAACCGGCACCATCAAGATCCCGAGTGTGACCATGAAGATCACGTTCTTGAACGGAAAATCGAACTTGGCGAAGGCGTAGCCGCCCAGCAACGAAGTCGTCAGCGTGAACACGACGGTCGAGCACGCGATGATCGTGCTGTTCAGGAAGTACGTGGGCAGGCCGTCCTGCCAATTGAATAGGGCCTGGTAGTTGGCGAAACCGAAGCCCGACGTCTGAGCCGATCCCGGGGTCGCGCTTACCGAGGCGAACGCTGCCCAAGCCAATGGAAAGAGAAACGTCACCGCGACCATGCCGGACAGGACGTAGAAGGGCACGTTCCGAAGTCTCGACGGCAGCAGTCGCCGAAAAGTCGCCGACGCGGAGCCAGAGGCGCCACGCTTCATCGCTGGATCCATCGCTGCGCTCCTACTTCTTTCTTTCTTCCGCGCCGCGGAGAGAGACGAGCTGCACCGCGTTCACCACCAGAAGGGCCGCCAGGAGCACAACGGAGAGGGCGGCAGCCGTTCCGAGGTTCTGTCTCTGGAACGCATAGTGGTAGATGAGCTGCACGATGGTTATGGTCGAGTTGTCCGGGCCGCCCTGGGTCAGGATGTAGAACTGGTCGAAGGCCAGCATCGACCCAGTGATGCAGAGGATCAAACACAGAGCAAGGGATCGGCGGAGCAAGGGGATCGTTATGTACCGGAAGGTCTGCCACTTGTTCGCGCCATCGATCGCTGCCGCCTCGTACAGGTCGTGTGGGATCGACTGCAATCCGACCAGAAGGATCAACATATAGAAGCCGGCGAATCGCCATACGATCAGGAAGGTCGTCGACAACAAGGCGCTAAGAGGCGTCTCGAAGAACTGGATCGGATTGGACGACAGATGCATCGTCTCGAGGATCGAGTTGATCGGCCCAATCTGGTTCGAGTAGAGGCCGTAGAAGAGCAGTGACGCAGACGCCAGACCCATGGCGCTCGGCAGAAGGAATGCGCTGCGCAAGAAGCCACGCCACCGGCCTCCACTCTGGATGAGGAGCGCAAGGCCGAGGCCCATGCCGAGCAGCAGGACGGTGGCGAGAACGGTGTACTCGAGCGTGAAGCCGACCGCCGGCCAGAAGAGCGAGCTGTCTGCCATGACCTGGTAGTTGGTCGGCAGGTTCAGTCCCTTGTCACCGCCCAGGAGCGGCCATTGGCTGGCCGACATCCGGGCCACGAGGAGAAGCGGCGCAACGAAGAAGACGGCCACGAAGACGACCGTCGGAGCCACGTACATGAGCCCCAACAGCTGGCGTGACCGCCTTCGCGACAGCCTCGGCGATGGAGGGCCTCCTCGCGAAGCCGGCTTACTGAGCGACGCCGTGGCCATGACCGCTAAATTCCTCCGTCAGTGCCGGGACAAAGACGTGGGGGCGTCCCGATATTTCGGAACGCCCCCAACGCCATTCGAGCACTTGCCTGGGCTGGGATTGCCCGGATTCTAGTTTCCGGCCAGAACCTTGGTGATGGCATCGTTCTGATCGGAGAGCTTGGAGCTGGTGGCCCCCTCTCCATAGAGGACGTTGCGGGTCATGACGCCCCACGGGCTGGCGGTGTCGTTGTACGCGGCACCGAAGTTCTTCGCCAGCGGCGTGAAGCCCTTGGCGGCAACGGCGTTGATCGTTGCGATCTTCGGGTCGGTGGCGTACTTGTTGTTGGCCAGGTCGCTGCGAACCGGGATGCCCAGGTTCTTGGCGACGATTTCGGTCTGAGCGTAGTCGCCCATCGTCCAGGCGAGGAAGTTCCAGGCCTGATCGGCGTGCTTGCTGTTGCTCGTGATGCCGATGGCGTCACCACCGACGAACGTGGACTGGCCGCCGTTGATGCCGGCGATCGGCGCCACGCCGACGTTCACGGTCGCGGGGATGGCGTTGACGATGCTGCCCGGGTACGGCTGGATGCCAACCTTGCCCGCCTGGAAGCCGGCGACCCAGGTGGCGCCCGTCTCGGACTTGTCCGTCGGGCTGCTGTCCTTGACCAGGGCCTGTTCGATGGCGTAGACCTTCTTGGCCTCGTCGGTGGCGAGCGTCGCCGCGGTGCCGTCGGCGTTCATGACCTGCTGCCCGTCGGCCCAGATGCTGGGCCACCAGGTGAAGACTTCGCAGCCGAAGCACTGGCCCGGCATTTCGGTGCCGTAGGTGTCCTTGAGGCCGAGCTTCTGGATCGCGTCGGCGTCGGCCTGGTACTCGGCAAGGGTCGTGGGCGGCTTGTTGGGATCGAGACCGGCCTTGGTGAAGAGGTCCTTGTTATAGACCCACACCGAGAGGTCCATGATGAACGGCAGGCCGTACTTCTTGCCGCCTACCGTCGAGGCCGCGATCGGGCCCTGGACGATCTTGTCGGCGAAGGAGAGCGCGGCCACCTTCGCGGTGATGTCGGTGAACAGGCCCTGCCCGGCCCAGTTCGGCATGAACACGACGTCGCCCGAGATGATGTCGGGGAGCGACCCGGCGGCGGCAGCCGCGGCTACCTTGGCCTGCATGTTGTCGTTGGGGACGATCTGCATGTCCACCTGGTTCTTGTGGGTGGCGTTGTACGCCGCCACAAGCTGCTGAGCTTGCGACTGTGTGGACGCTCTGGTCCAGACGCTGATCCGTGTGCCGTCATCGATGCCCGGCTCAGCCACCCCGGCCGAAGCGGCAACGCTTGGATTGGCGGCAGCCGCCGAAGGGACCGGTGTCGGAGTGACCGGTGTCGCAGTGGCGGCCGTGCTGCTGCACCCTACGACGGCGACCAGGGCCAATGAGCCCAGTGCCAGTAGGGCACGCGGTGCCTGGATATTCCTCATCCCTGTTCCTCCATTGTGCTTCTGCGTGGATATCCACGTGACCCCCAACCCTTTCGGTTGGAGACGCCGCTGTCGGAGCGTCGCGCATGCTAGCATATGCAACCGGATGCGCACAACCGCTGTGTTCGGGCTTGACGAGCGCTCAACCGGATGCATACGATCCCTCCAGCCGCAGCCACTGTTCGACCCAGCCGCAGCCGCAATCCACGCCGCCGACAGTCCGATCTGTGAGAAGGTGCATGGTTCGTTCCGACAGTTCTTCCCCTATTCGCACATCCGTCATCGCTCCGGTAGCGCCAGCTGCGGGAGCCAGCTTGCGATTGCGTCCGCTCGGCCTGGCCGGGGCACGCATCGAAGGCGGGTTGTGGTCGGATACACGGCACACCAACCGCGACCTGAGCATTCCTCACGGCGCCGCGATGCTCGACGCCTGCGGCAATCTCGAGAACTTCCGCCTGGCGCTCGGGAAGAGCGGCGGATACCGCGGCAACAACGACGACGGCGGGGGCACGGCTCCGTTCCTGGATTCGGACGTCTACAAGTGGCTGGAGGCCGTGGGCTGGGAGCTGGCCCAAGGCGACTCGCCGGAGCTGCGTGCGCAAGCCGAGCCGATCATCGAGCTTGTGGCAAGAGCGCAGGGCGCGGATGGCTATCTCGATACCTACTTTCAGGTCGTGAAGCCGGGCCGCGAGTTCACCGACATGGAGTGGGGTCACGAGCTGTACGTCGCCGGGCACCTGGTGCAGGCGGCGGTTGCCTGGAAGCGCGGCCTTGACGACGATCGACTTCTCCGAGTCGCCGAACGCTTCGTGGCGCGCATTGCGGGTGAGATAGGGCCCGGCAAGCGAGAGGCCATCTGCGGACACCCCGAGTTCGAGATGGCCCTCGTCGAGCTGTACCGGCTGACCGGCGAGACGAGCCATCTGGATTTCGCGCGGACGTTGGTGGACCGGCGAGGCCATGGGCTGCTGGCCCGATCCGACCACGGCACTCGCTACTGGCAGGACCACGAGCCTGTGCGGACTGCCCCCGAACCGACGGGCCATTCCGTCCGGCAGATGTATCTGGACTGCGGCGTGGTAGACGTCGCCATCGAGACCGGCGACCGGGAGTTGCTCGCCTCAGCGCTGACGCGCTGGGACGCGATGCTGGCGTCGTTCACCTACATCACCGGCGGCCTCGGCGCCCACCATCGGGACGAGGCGTTCGGGGCCGCGTTCGAGCTTCCGCCCGATCGGGCTTACGCCGAGACATGCGCCGCGGTCGGCAGCGCCATGCTTTCGTGGCGGCTCCTGCTGGCCACCGGAGAAGAGCGTTTCGCCGATCTGATCGAAAGACAGCTATACAACGCGATCCTTCCCGCACTGGCACCCGACGGCACGCATTTCTTCTACACGAATCCGCTGATGCGGCGCTCCAACATCGCCCAGATTCTCGAGGGCAACTCGACCACGAGCCGGGTCCCATGGCCGGCGATTGCGTGCTGCCCACCCAACCTCATGCGCTTCCTGGCGACGCTGCCCGACCTCGCCGTAACCGCCGACAGCACCGGACTCCAGGTCCACCAGTACATGTCGGGCGCCTTCTCGGCGGAGATCGACAACGGCTCGGTCGAAATCGCCGTACGAACTCGGTATCCGTGGGAAGGCAGCGCTGAGATCCTGATCACGCAAACGATCGAACGGCCCTGGAGCGTCTCCCTTCGAGTCCCGTCATGGTGCAGAAGGGCCGTCGCCAAGGTCGGCGGCGAGACATATTTCGGCGACGACGCCGGCAGGATCCGCCTTCACCGCATGTGGTCCGTGGGCGACGTGATCCGCCTTGATCTCGAAATGGAGCCTCGGTGCGTTGAGCCCGATCCGCGGATCGATGCCGTCCGGGGGTGCCTGGCGATCGAGCGCGGACCCCTCGTCTACGCGGTCGAGGACGCCGATCTGCCCGTCGGCGCCTCCATCGAGTCGCTCGAGGTCGAAGGAACGCCCATCCTGCGGGCTGAGGTGGCGTCGGAAGACGGTCTGGGCGAGATGGTCTGGTTGTCATTCGACGCCCTGGTTCGATCGGATCCGGCGCGCCCCTGGCCTTACGGCGACGCTGGCACGCTTATGGCGAGCGGAGCAGTGGCTACACGAGTACGCGCCCTGCCCTACTTTGCCTGGGGGAACCGTCGCGGCCTGGGCATGAGGATTTGGCTTCCGTGTCGATCTTGAACTGCTGGGGATGCGCGTCGGGGTTACAGCCGAGTGATACCCTCCGACACGGAGGAACCGCCTCGGGCGGCCCGGCACAGACGCTGCCCCGTGGAGCGGGGGCCCAAGGAGACCCCGGTCGATGACCGCGCCCAGCCGCAACGGCGAAAGAGCCGCGCGATCGCGAGCTGCCTCGCCGCCGACTATTCGTGACGTCGCAAGTGCAGCCGGCGTAGACCGAAGCACGGTCTCACGGGTATTCAACGCCAGCTCGTCACGTGTTCCGATCGCCACGGACACGCGTGAGCGGGTCATGGAAGCGGCGCGCCGACTCGGCTACCGACCGAATCCCCTGGCTCGAGGGTTGGCCGGCGCTCGGACCATGCTCATCGGGGCGATCCTCCGCGATTTCAGCGATCCGTTCTTCACAGACGCGATCGAGGTTCTCGCCGAGGAAGCGATCAACCACCACTACAACATCGTGGTGGGCGGCCAGGGACGCGGGCAGGAAGGCCTGTCGCTCAATGAAGTGCTCGAGACCCGGTATTGCGACGCGATCATCATGGTCGGCGACCTTGAAGACCAGCCGACTCTCCTGCGAGACCTGCGGGCGTCTCTTCTGCCCGTCGTGGCCCTGTGGCAAGGCGTAAGCCCGCTCGAATTCCGATCGGTAGACGTGGACAACCGGGCCGGTACGATGATCGGGTTGCGGCATCTCGGAGACCTCGGACACGAGCGCATCGGCTTTGTGAGCGCCCGTCTTCCCGGCGACAACTGGCAGCGAGAGCAGGCCTACATTGAGTTCATGAAGGCCAGCTTCGGCGGCGTCCCGGAGGGCTACATCCAACGAGTGTCAAACAGCCTGGCAGGCGGCGAAGCAGGCCTGGCCGCATTCCTGGGTCTGCCCGAACCCCCCACCGCGCTTGCGACGTCAACCGACCTGAGCGCAGTGGGCGTGCTGCACGCCGCGCATGCCTCCGGACTGATGGTTCCCGATCAGCTGTCCGTAGTCGGCTGGGACGACCTGACGATCTCCGCCTTCACCGTGCCGGGCCTGACGACGCTGAAGATGCCCGCGGCGCAGATCGTGGCCGAGGGCGTGAGGATTGCGGTCGAGCTCGCCACCGACCCGAACGCGTCTCGGGAGCCCAGCGTCATGTGCTTCGAGCCGCGGTTGATTGTTCGGGAGTCCACCGCCCCGCCCCACGGGCGCCGGGCGGGCCTTGCGTCACCGCCCAAGAGGCGAGCGACCCCGACTGAGACGGCGATCAGTGTGACTGCGGCCGAAGTAGGTGAGGCAGGCGGAGGCGAGGCCGGCGAAGTGGCCGCACCCGCGTCGGACGAGTTGGCGTTCGCCGTCCCGGTGGACGCCGCTCACGCCCTGGGCGGGGCGATCGCTCCAGGTACGCGGGTCACAGTCATCGCCGTTCCCAACCCGTCGAGTTCCAGCGGCAGCGGCCAAGCCGAGGCCGCAATCCTCGGCACAAACCTTCGCGTCATCGCCCTGAGAAGCCACACCGGCCATCCTTTCCGGCACGACGGTACCGGCGGAGTGGAATCGGAGGCGCTCGGCAGCGTCGTCCTCGCTATCCCCGCCGCCAGGCTCGGCGCATTCGCCCTCGCGGCCGCCTCATCCAAGTTCTACCTGGCGATGACCGACGTGAACGCCGGCGATTTCTAGACCGGCTCGCCGTCAAGGCGTGAAGACGCGAGTCCAGGTCGCGGCGCCGTCGGTGGTGGCGAAGACGGCGAACCCTGACGACCCACACGGGTTCTTCGCGTTCGGGTTCGCTTCCGCCCCATCGGTGCTGCAGTTCATGGCCGCCCAGCCGTTGGCCGCGTCTACGAACTGGGCCCCGATCAGGGTGCCGGACGGAAGGCCCTTCGTCGGTACAGACGACCATGTCTTGCCCCCATCGGAAGTGCCGTAGATGTAGTCCGGGTTCGCGGACCGGAGTTGGGAGTCCAGGACGATCCAGCGGCCCTCCGCGACCGCGGTCGGCGTTCCCCCCAGCGTGTCGAAGTCCTGGACTGGCCCGGTGTCGGTCCAGGTCCGACCGCCGTCGCGGCTGACGCCCACGGTGACCTCTCGCTTCTGTGACCCCGTCCAGACGCACAGCGCTCGAAGGCTGCCGTCGCTGCGGCGCTCGACGAATGCCACCCTGCCCATGACCACGAAGCCCTTGTAGGCCGCAGCTGGGGCCGGCAGCGTGCCGGTTGCCCACGTCCGGCCGCCGTCGGTGGTGACGTGGACGCGGCCCGAGAACGCGGCCGTCTCACCGTCCAGCGCGTACCCAAACGATGCATCCACGAAGGTGACGTCGGCGAGACACGGGGCCTGCGCCGGGCCCAACCACGTGAGACCGCCGTCGGGACTCGAGAAGCGCTGGCAAATCGTAGCCGCGGCCGAGGGAGCAGCGCCGGACGGTGCGGGCGCCGCGTCTCCGTTCGGGCCGTGGACGGTGAATAGCTCGCCGTGGAGCGAGTCTCGGAAGTGGACCGACACCAGTTCGAATGTCCCGGTCCCGCTCAGGGCCGGCGAGCCGAAGGCGACGCTCGATTGGTGCCAAGTCAGCCCGCCATCGGTGGTTCGGGAGATCGTGGCCGTGGGCGACGCCTCATCCAACCCGCCGCCGGAAAACGCCCAGCCGTGGCGGGCATCGACGAACTGCATGCCCTGGGCGCCGCCGGGCGGCCCATTGCGGGGCTCGGACCAGGAGGCGCCGCCGTCCTCGGTCAGGCGAACGTATGAGGCGCTCGAGTCGTCCGACTCGAAGACCCAGCCGACTTTGGCATCGACCCGACCGATGGAGGTGATCGGCGCAGCGTTCAGGATTGCCGCGGCCGATGGCGACACCGCAGTCGATGGCGAGGCGTTCGCCGACGGCGAGGCCGCCGGGCTGCCGTGTCCGGACGGGACCGGCGAAGACGGCGTCAGCCCAGTGGTGCCCGACCGCCAGCTCAGCAGCACTGCGGCGGCCAGCGCGACAACCACCACGGCCGCGGCGATGCCGAACAAGCCGCGAACCGCGGCGGAGGGTCCGCGTCCGTCGGCCGTTCGAGGTTCCTGCATCGAGCGCAGGTTCCGGAGATGGTCGTGGACCGCTTCCGGCGCGGTGTCGGGCGCATCGATTCGCCGGTTCAGCTCGTCGTGCAGACGCCGGCCCAGCTGGTCGTCGTTCATCGGGGATCCTCCAGCGTCGAGCGGAGAATGTTGAGGGAGTTGTGCAATCGGGATTTCACGGTTCCCGGGGGCACTCTGAGCCGGTCGGCGATGGCATCAACGGTCATGTCGGCCCAGAAGCGCAGGACCACCACGATGCGCTGGTCCGGGCTGAGCGACTCGAGAGCCCGGTCGAGCTCGTCCCGATCGACCGTGGACTGGCTGCGGTCGGAGACCGACGGCAGCACGACCAGCTCCAGCGGCCGGACGCGATCCCGGACGCGGCCGCGAGAGCGGAGCCGGTCGCGGCACTTGTTGATCAGGATGCGACCCAGCCAGGCCTCGAGCTTGTCCCTGTCCCGGAGGCTGCCGCGGCGCTGCCATGCGGTCGTCAGTGCGTCCTGGGTGGCGTCCATGGCCTCTTCTTCGTTGCCGAGAATCGCCCAGGCAAGCCGGTACGCTCGGTCTACGTCACGCCGCGTCAGCCCGGCGAGCGCATCGGTTGGTTCTTCGGCGATGACCGCCGGCGAAACAGGCTCCACCCAGGTTGCTCCCTCAGCGTCGGTAATGCCCATGCGCCATATGACGACGCAGCCGAGCCGGTTCGTTCATTCCGCGCCGAACTCAAGACGCTGTGTGTGGGCCTACTTCACGAAGTAGCCGGTAACCACGAACTCCGCGTTGGTGGTGTTGGTCCCGTAGCCCATGTAGGTGATGGCCAGAGAACCATCATCGGCCAGAGCTACGGTTACCCCGTTGGAACAGTTGTTGCCCACTACGAAGTTGAGTGTTGAGGTGGGCGGTTTGGTTGTCGCGACCGGTCCCACGTAGATCGCAAACGTGCCGGTCTGGTTGTAAACGCTCACGATGCCGGTGACGCCGGTGGCATCGGCCGCGACGTCGCCGAGGCCGCGGACCGCGAAGGTCCGGGGCACGTTGGCGCTGAACTTGCCGGTGAGGCCGACACCGGGGTTTGGTCTGGTATCGAGGTATGCCGCGGGAGTTATGGGCACGTAGCGGTCGCCCGACAGGTCTGCGGTGTAGTAGCCGGTGACATCGAACACGAGATCGATCGTGTACCCGGAAGTCGCAAGGTATGTGGCGCTTAGCGAGCCCGTGCTGCTGAGGGCTACGGTCATGCTGTTGGCCCGGATCTGACCCTTGGCGAAGTTGATCGTCGAGGTGGTCGGGCTCTTGAGCGGGTCCGGTCCGATGTATACGGCGCCGCGGATCGTGGAGTTCACGACGGTCAGGTTGCCCGTGACCGCCTTTGCGGTTGGCGGAACGCCTCTGTTCCACAGCTTGAAGGTGATCGGCGCATTGGCCTTGACCTTGGCCTTGGTGGCGCCGTTGCCGGTGCGGGTGTCGAGAAGTCGAATGGGCGTGAGGGCGTGGAAGGTGTCGCCGCCTGAGCCGGCCACGAAGTAGCCGGTGACATCGAGGACGAGATCGGTCGTGCCGCTCGCGGCCATGTAGGTGACGCTCATCGTGCCCAGGACCGGATCGATGGCGATCGTTGAACCGGAGGCCGTGTTGTCGTTGGCGTTGAAGTTGAACGTGGCCGTCGATGGATGAGCTACTTCGGCCGGTCCGAGATAGACCGACGAGGCGGCTCCGGCTTTGGTGACCGTCACGTTGGCCGTCACGGCGGTGGCGCCTGCAGGCACGTTGCTCGGGCCGCCGCGCTCGGTGATCTGGAAGGTTCGGGGAGTCCCCGCCACGAGCTTGCCGGTGAGGCCATTTGCATATCGCGTGTCGAGGAGGCGGACCGGGGCGACGGGGTGATAGGTGGAGGGAGTCGGAGAGGGTGGCGTCGGCGATCCCGACGGCTCATATGCGCCGATGGCATACAGGCCTCCCTGCGGCTGTGTGACATCCAGCGAGAGGTCGCGCTTGAACTGCAAGAGCGAAGCCACGGAAGCCGTACCGGCATTCCCAGCCGGACTGGCTGCCTGAAGGACGAAGTTCTCCAGGCCCGGAGTGGTCGATGTGAACAGAGGACTGGAGACGACAGCGTGCGAATCGCTCGAGTACGAGGTCGTGTCGGACGTCCCGTAGTACAGGTTGCTGTCAACCGCACCAATTGTGTCCCCGCCTAGGTAGTCCGGACCGGACGTCGCCGAAACGAAGATGTTGTTGTACACCGATGATCGCGATGACGACAGAGGGCCCCAGGTGTTCGCGACCACGGCGCCGTAGCCGAAGTCATCTCGGACCGTCCCGCAGTTGTAAAACGTGTTGTTCCAGACCTTCACTCCGTTGCCGGATAGTGAGTCCGTGTTGTAGCGAAGGCAGTAGTTGGCGATGTTGTACAAGAGGTTGTCGTAGAAATTGAGATCGTGTGTCGCGCCATCGGCGATGTTCAAGCCGTGCTTGCCGACGCCATCGATCACATTGTGATGGAACTGGATGTTGTCGGGATCCGTGCCGCTGCTTCCATAAACGTTGATTCCGTTCCCGCCGGAAATGTTCTTAAGCCAGTTGTAGGCGATGTCATAGGAGCCCGATCCGTCCACATAGAACCCGTGGTTCTCATGCTCGGGCGTTCCACCATGCACGTCATGGATGTAGTTGCCATAGAACAGCTGGCCAACGCCACTGCCAGAGACGCCTGCTCCCTTGGCGGGCGAGTTGGGGTCCACTGAGACGGCGGTCAGCTCGTTGTTCACGACCCGCCAGTGGCTGCCGGCCGGGTTCGCATATCCGGCTTGAGTCGTGATCATGCCCTCGCGACCGCCGGATTCCAGCCTCAGGTCCGCCACGGTCACCCAGGCTCCGCAACCGAGGTCCTGTCGAGCCCTGTCGGCCGAGCTGATCCCGCCTTCGACGGAGCTGTTTGCGGTGTGATCCATGTTGATGAACGCGTTCTCGGTTGGATATCCGATGACGCTGATGGGGCCCGAACCGACCGCTCCAGTTGGGGCCGTCCCCGATTTGTTCTGGAAGCGCAGGAAGAAGTTGTCCCTCGCCAGGTCCGTCCATGTTCCGCCGCGCATCACGATGAAGTCACCGGGATGGACGATGCCCCAAACGCCTGCCGTGGCTACGGACTGATCCCCGCTTGATATGGGGCAGCCTGCGTTTCCGTTGTTGCCGATTCCCGGCAGTTGGACATGGCGGTATGGATGGGTGATGTCATTCGCGACGCCGGTCGTGTCGCTGCCGGTTGTGCTGACGAAGTAGATGTTACCTGGATTCGGAGTGAACCTAATGTCCGTATTCGAATCGATGCCGTTCACTTTGACATCTACCGGAAGTGCCGTACCAAGTACCGGATTTCCCAGAGCGCCAACCTGAACCGTGATCTGCTGGATGCGCGAGGAACCGGCCACACGACTCGCGCCGAGGTACCGATAGCTGTCGACTTCGACACCGCCGATGTACACCTTCGTAGTCACGCCCATGTCCGATGACTTGCCGAAGTTCTTGCCGAATATCGAAAGGTATATCCCCTTGTTGTTCTCTCCACCCGTGATCGGTCCGCTCGCAATATCGGTGTAGAGAACCACAGGAGGTTCAATGATGGTGGCCGCGGAATGTGGCTTGGTCGCGGCCGACACGGACCCCGGCAGGAGCCCTGCAAGCAATAGGGCGATCGCACCCACGGCGAAACGACGGTGGAGCCGCGTGTGGTTCATGGTTGCGTGCCTCATGCTCCCCCTGGCCTCGGCGTCGGGCCAGCTGACCTCATGATATGCGCTCACGATCGGGTTCAGCGCCACGTCGATAGCCCCTTGACAACTAACTTAGTAGTCACTAAGTTACGCGCATGACACCCGCCCACCGCCTCACCGCAGACGAACGCCGTGACGACGTGGTCGCCGCTGCCGCCATCGAGTTCGCGACCGGCGGCTACGCGGGGACTTCCACCGACGCGATCGCGCGGCGCGCCGGCGTTTCTCAGCCGTATCTGTTCCAGCTCTTTGGCACGAAGAAGGAACTCTTCATCGCCGCAATCCGCGACTGCTTCCGTCGGACGCAACTCAGTTTCGAGGAGAGCGGCAAGACGGCAAGGAGCGCCTCGACGGATCCGGCCACCATCCTCGAATCGATGGGTCACGCCTACATCCGCTTGCTGATGGCCAACCCCAACGTGCTGCGCCTGCAATTGCAGGGCTACGCCGCGTGCGTGGACGACGATATTCGGGCGGTCGTGCGGACGAACTACCAACTCCTCTGGAGGACCGTCGGCGAGGTTTCCGGCGCCGATCAGCGGGCCGTTCAGGGCTTCTTTGCCCAGGGAATGCTGATCAACGTCGTCGCCTCGATCGGCGAAGGCGTCACGTTCGAGACTTTCTTCGACTCGCTTCTCGGAGGTGAGCCCAAGGTTTGCTGATCACCTCCCCCTTTTTGCGTTCCGAACTTAGTGAGTCATCACTAGCCACTCGCGTCCTGAAAGGAGCCTTCGATGTCCCGCAAATCGACACCACTCTGGGTATTCGCCATCACAGCCATCGCCCTCTTCATGGTCAGCCTGGACAACCTCGTGGTGACCATGGCCCTGCCGGTCATCCGGCGCGACCTCGGCGCGACGCTCAGCGACCTCGAATGGACCGTGAATGCCTATACGCTCACGTTCGCGGCACTACTGCTGATGGGCGCGGCGCTGGGCGACCGCTTCGGACGGAAGCGCATGTTCATCATCGGGCTCGCGATCTTCACGGTCGGATCCGCGTGCGCCGCTCTCTCGCCGAGCAGCGGGACGCTGATCCTGGCCCGCGCGCTTCAGGGCGTCGGCGGAGCCGTGACGATGCCGCTGACGCTGACGATCCTCTCGGCTGCCATCTCCGCGGAGAAGCGGCCGCTCGCGCTGGGTGCGTGGGGCGGTATCGGCGGGCTCGCGGTGGCCGTCGGCCCGGTCGTGGGCGGCGCGATCACGCAGGGCGTGTCGTGGCACTGGATCTTCTGGGTCAACGTCCCGATCGGCATTGCCGCAATCGCCCTGGCCTACTTCAGACTCCCCGAGAGCACCGGCCCGGGTCGATCCATCGACTTCGTTGGAGTCGCACTCGCGAGCCTTGGGCTCGTGGGGATCGTCTGGGGTGTCACGCACGGCAACGGACGGGGCTGGACCGACGGCCAGATCGTCGCCGCAATCGCGGTCGGCTTCGCGCTGATCGGCGCGTTCCTCGCCTGGGAGGCAAGGACCCGGGAGCCGATGCTGCCGCTGCACTTCTTCCGCCGCCGAACTTCGCTGGTCGCAAACGGCGTCTCGTTCCTGATGTCCTTCGGCATGTTCGGCTCGATCTTCCTGCTGTCGCAGTTCTTTCAGCTCTGCCAGGGACTGAACCCGCTCGAGTCCGGGCTTCGCATCCTGCCCTGGACGGCCACTCCGGTCGTCGTGGCGCCGATCGCCGGCTGGGCTTCCGGACGCGTCGGTGGACGCCCGATCCTGGCCGCCGGCCTCGCGCTCCAGGCAGTGGGCCTGGCGTGGGTCTCGGCCGTCACTTCGCCGACCGTCGCCTACTCCTCGCTCGTCCTGCCCTTCATCGTCAGCGGCGCCGGCATGGGCCTCTTCTTCGCGCCGATCGCGAACGTCGTTCTGTCGGCCGTGCCGCACGAGGACGAAGGCAAGGCATCGGGGGCCAACAACACGATCCGTGAGCTCGGCGGCGTGTTTGGAGTGGCAGTCCTGGCCGCGATCTTCTCCGCGAACGGCTCGTACGCGAGTCCGCAGTCGTACGTAAACGGGCTCAACCCGAGCGTCTTTGCCGGGGCGGCGGTCGTTGCCCTCGGCGCGGCCCTTGCGCTGGCCCTGCCGGCGGCCGTCGCGAGGCTGCGGCAGACGGCGTCCGAAGCGGGTCCTCACCTGGCCATGGACCGGGAGCTGGCCGCTTAGCTCAATCTCATCCCCGAAACCACGAAGGCCCGCCGGCTATGCCGCGCGGGCCCTTCGTTGTGGTTACCGGCGTCTGCGCATACGAAAACGCCCGAAGGAACCTCGATCACTAGTTGCCCCTGCCAACATCCTAAAACACCAGCAGGATCACTAGATGTTCGATGTCCCTTCGGACAGAACCTACTTTAGTCTCCGCCGCACGCCGACCATGAGGATGGAAACCCGCATTCGGCTGGCGGCGAGGTTCCTCGGACCGCCCGTGGGGACAGAATCCCGATTCGTGTCCACGTCGCGTCGGAGCGCGCACACTCGGAGGAGCCAGGCGAGGCCAGGACGCAAGGAGAGACCATGACATCACCCAGGCAAGATCGATGACGCCCCGTCTTGTCAGGTTGGCCGTCGTCCTGACGCTATGTGCCGTCGTGGCGGCCTGCGGTCAGACCACACCGAACCCGGCCGGTCCGGGAGCTGCGGGGCCAACGGGAGCCGCTTCGGGCTCCACTCGGACGCCGCCGCCGAATTCGAAGGGGTACGTCGGCACCATCACGGCGGTGCTGGATTGGAAGAATCCCGCCGAAGGCTACGCCGGCCCAGACTGGAAGAAGGGCAATCTGACCGTCAAGGTCCGGCTCCTGCCGCGCGCGGGCTCCAGCGGCTCATTCGACGACAACGGCTCGACGTTCGAATACGACGGCTCGGCCCACTACCAGGAAACCGACCCGTTGTGCATCAGGAACGACGATCGCACCTACGCCGGAAGCGGGTCATTCGGGACCGACGACAACCAGATCTCGCTGGTCCTGGATCCGGCCGGCGGCGATCTCCTCCACGTCCGGGTCGCATTCACGGTGACCCAGAAGAACGCCAGCTGCGACAAGACGGTGACGGGCTCGGGGCCCGACGGATGGCAGCCCTCTTGTGGCGATGCCGTCGCGGACGCCGCCGGAACGGGCGGAATGCTCGGCAAGCTGAACGCCTCGGACGGCAGCATCGACTTCACGTGCACGGGACCGATGATCACCGACGTCGGGGCGGGGACCGTAACGATCAGCGGCTCTCTGACTCGCCCGTAGCAGACTGCCCAGGCTGCGCCAGCAAGCTGGCCGCCTGCTGCATGTCGTAAAGGTACTTCTTCGCCTCAAGCCGCATAGAGCAAAGCCTTCGTCTGCTCGACCGACTGTCGGAAGTAGGGGTTCTTGATGGCCGACCCAACGACCAGGTCGACCGGCCTCCCCAGCAGCTCCGCCAGAGCCTCGAGCAAGCCGAAGTAGGCATCAGCGTACTGCCCCGGCTGTAGATCCTCGAAGTCGACCAGGAAGTCGTAGTCGCTCCGCTCTGGGTCGAAGTCGTCGCGTGCGGCCGAGCCAAACAAGGACAGGCTTTGCACGCTGTAGCGGCGGCAGAGCTCCGACAGTTCCGTTCGGTGCTGTTCGATTGATGGGCTCACGACTTCTCTCCTCCCTGAGAGGTTAGCAGTTCGCTCGCCCGCCGCGAGGAGCCACGCCGGCCCGGGCGTACGATGGCCTCATGCGCAATCTCGTTCGGGCATTGGCGGTTCTTCTGCTGGTTGTGGCGGCGGCCGCCTGCATTCCGGCCTGGCCCCCATTCGGATGGGGGGCCACCCCAACCGCGACCCCATCCCCCACGCCTTCGCCCACGCCTTCGCCCACGCCCACGCCCACCCCAACGCCCACGCCGATGTCCACGCTGGACAGCTTCGTGGCCAAAGTGACCGGCGCCGGCTTCCAGGCCCGTGGCGCCGTCTCCGGGAGTGCCAAAGCAACCACGCCCTTCGGCTCAACCTCAGGCCCGATAACCGGCACGTTCAAGGTCAGCGGCGGAGACAGCGACGTCGCCATCACCACGACGATTCTGGGCACGAAGATCACGTACGACAGCATCGTCGTCGGCGGCAAGGCCTACACCCGAGCCAACGGCGGCTCTTGGAACACGTCGCCGGCTTCGGGCAAGACGCTGCAAGGCGTCGTCCGCGACATCGCCCTGTTCGACGCGGGCGTCGAGGCCAAGTTTGGCAGATGGCTGCATCACCTCACAGCCGCGAACATCTCCGGCGTGGACCCGTCCGCCTTCGGCATCAACCTGGGCGAGGATCAGCACAACCTCACCCTCGAGAGCCTCTCCTTCTGGGCCGAGGCCGACGGCACCCCCGCGGGCGTGAGCCTCCAGGCTTCTCTCGATCAGAAGATCTCGGTAACGACTGCCCACGAGACGGTGACGCTGGATATCGTCATCGAGTCGCTGGACGGAGTGACGATCTCGGCGCCGACGAACTAGGCGTCCGGGCAGCTCCTCCGCGGCGAGCGCTAGCCGGCCGCGACCTTCGCGTGCTGGTAGATCTCCGCCGGCATCGCCCGCTCCAGCTCCCATACGATCTGCATGGGCCGATCCGACCGATGGCTGACATGTCTGGCGGGCCCGAGACAGAGGTAGGGTCTGCTCTCGCCGCGGTCGTCCTTCTTGTTCTCGCGCACGAACAGGATGACCTCTGAGCCGCGGGCAATGTGGTTGATGTATCTCTGACCTGTCGGGGAAGCCGTCGCGGTTTGGCTCTGCGACTCCCAATGGAACAGCGTCGGCGATATCGGGTAATCCTCGTAGCGGGTCGTTGGCGAGTAGTCCTCTTCGGCCTTATTGAGGGTGACGAGAAGCAGATCGGCGGCGGCCGCTTCTGCCCAGATCACGCCTTCACGGGTCTCACGCAGACGCCCGTTGTTGATGAGGCCGTAGGCCGCGATGATCTCGTAGAGCCCGTACGTGGCATGGCCGTGGATAGGCAGAACGCCCGCCGGATCCATCGGACGCGAGTCGAGACGCGTTCTCTCTTGGAGCACGTCAAGCAGATCAACGAGTTCCGTCCGAAGCGTCCGAGAGGACCAGAAGTCGGAGAAGGCAGCACTCATCTCGACGACCGGACGTTGTCGCCGGCCGAGCGCCGCGAGAAGCATCCATTGCAGCCGCTCCTCGCGGGATCCCGGCGCTGCGGGGAGTGGCGGCGAGTCAGCCGTAAGCCACGAGCGCCAAAGCCGGTACCGCTCCTCGTCATCGACATGAAGCAGGCGCCCGAGCGGCTTTCCATACTCCAGCTCGGTCGTGTCGGGAGCACCGCGCAGATGGCCCGCGGCACGGAGGGCCGATGTGAATGTCGTGCCGGACGCTGGGTTGTTGTACACATCAGACAGATCGAAGGAACTGGCGGCTAGGAACTCCGGCAGAGTGGTAGACGGCGGGAGACCCCGCAGATCCTCGATCATGAGACGACGTGTGCTTCTGATCGCGGCCCGGAGATTCGCGAGAACGATCTCCTGCGAGATCTCGTCCAGCCGGATCGCGCAGCCGGGCGGCATCAATGGAAATCCGCTTTCGATCGCCCGCTCGACCTGCCTCCGAGTGCCGCCCAGCAGCGCCCGGAACTTGACCTCAAACCGGTACTCGGCATTGGCCTGACCGATGAAGTCAAGGACAGTAAGGACGGTCTTGCCGTCTGCCCAGCGCAGGCCACGGCCGAGCTGCTGCAGGAAGATCGTGGCGCTTTCGGTCGGCCGAAGCAGAAGGATCGTGTCCACTTCCGGGATGTCGATGCCTTCGTTGAAGATGTCCACGGTGAAGATGGCCCGGAGCTCCCCGCGGCGGAGCTGCTCGACGGCACTGCGTCTCTCGTCCAAACCCGTGCTCCCGTCCAGAGCCACGGAGGCGAGTCCCGCCACGTTGAACTGCTCGGCCATGAAGCGAGCGTGGCCGATGCCGACGCAGAAGCCCAGCGCACGCATGCGGCCGGGATCCAGAACCCACTCTCCCACCGCATCAAGGATCCGCTTGGCGCGGACGTGGTCGCCGGTGAGCACTCCCTCGAGTTCGCTCGTCACGTAGCGGCCCCGCTGAAAGCCGATGCCGCGGAGGTCCGTGCCGTCGCCAACCCCGAGGTAGTGGAACGGCGAGAGAAGCCCTTGATCGAGTGCCTCCCAGAGGCGCATCTCCGACGCGATCCGGTCATCGAACCAGTGCAGGATCTCCCGGCCGTCGGCTCGTTCCGGGGTCGCGGTCAGGCCCACGAGCACCTTGGGCTTCAGGTGTTCGAGAAGCTGCCGATATGTGTCCGCCTCTGCGTGGTGGAACTCATCAACGATGACAACGTCGAAGTGATCCGGTTCCAGCCGTTCCAGCCCCCGATGGAGAGATTGGATTGAGGCGAACACGTGGTCCCACTTCTCCGGCAGCTCCGACGCAACGTAACGCTCACCGAAGTCGGCCTCGTGAAGCACGAGCTGGAAGACCTGCTGGCTCTGCTCGAGGATCTCGTTTCGATGAGCGACGAATAGCAGCCGCTCAAAGCCCGCTGCCTGCAACCGGCGGTAGTCAAATGCCGACACCCACGTCTTGCCGGTCCCGGTCGGCGCCACGACGAGATTCCGGAAATGACCCCGACTTCGCTCGGCGCTCAGCGCCTCCAGCATCTCGAGCTGGAAGGGCTTCGATTGAACGTCGATGCTCAGCGGCGCGTGGGGCAACGCCTCGCCGGTCGGCCGCTCCGCATCAAGCGCCGCCTGGAGTCGCGCGCCATCCACGCCAGGGTTGTACGACTCGAACTCAGGCTCGTGCCAGTACTGCTCGAAAGTGGCGGCGATCCTGGCCACGATTCGCGGGTTGTCCACCGCAGTCGCCCGAACATTCCACTCGAGCCCCTCGAGCAGCGCCGTGTGCGTCAGGTTTGAGGAGCCGACGTAGGCCGTGTGGTAGCCCGAGTTCCGCTCGAAGAGCCATGCCTTGGCATGCAGACGGGTCTGGGCGGTCTCGTACGATACCTTGACCTTTGCCCCAAGCCCGGCCAGTTCATCGAGCGCCCGCTTCTCGGTTGAGCCTGTGTAGACGCTGGCGATGACGCGCATCTCGCCGCCGCGGAGCAGGAACTCCTCCAATTCACGTCGGATGAGACGTATCCCGGCGAACCGCACGAACGCACAAAGCAGGTCAATCCGGTCCGCGCTTCGAATCTCAAGGGCAAGCTGCGTCCCGATCTGGAGATCGCCATGTCCGTTCGTCAGCAGCACGCTGTCCCGAAGCGAAATCCCCGGTCTGGCGGTAGCCGGCCGCGACCTGTCGTCCGGGCCCGGCTCCGACACTTCGAGCAGGAACCTGGCCTCGGGATCTACCTCGCCCGGGACGTCGGATCCGTATGGAACTTCGAGCTCTCGTATCAGCCGGTTCGCGAGGTTGACCTGGGCCTCGCGCCGATCCGGGTGGGACGCCGGGATCCTGGAGATCGACTCGCGGACCTGGTCGTGCAGGTGCCGCGCAAGCACGTCGGCCAGGTCGGCGTCGCCGACGGTCTCCAGCGCCACGACCTTCCCCTGACCGCGGGCGCGCCCGATCCGTGCGTTGAGCTCCTCCGTGAGGAGCGCTTCGTACAGGCCGGGGACCAACTCGTCTGTCATCCGGGCGTTACGTTGCTCATTGCGCCAATCATGAACGTCGAGTAAACCCCAATCCCGTCCGTCCTCGCTTGATGAGCCCCGGTTGATCGGCAGATAAGCGGACGAGACCAAGATCGCCGCATGCCGACGCTCCTCCGAACAGGGCCGTATACCTTCTTCATTGTGTTGCACGACTGCTCGGAACGCAGGCACGTCCACATCAAAGGCGGCGGCCGAGGCGAGGCCAAATACTGGCTTGAGCCAGTGGCAGAGCACGCGGCGACTCGGGGCTACACTGGCCGTGATCTCTCGAGGATCGAGCGCCTCCTACGCGACAATCGCGAGACGCTGATCCGGCGTTGGGACGAAGCATGCGAAGGCGAATCGACGTGAAGGCTGCCCTGATCCGAGATGTCCGCGTGGACGACCAGCAGATCACGTTCATGCTGACCGACGGCCGCGAAGTGTCTGCGCCAACCTCATGGTCTCCCCGCCTGGCGAATGCAAACCCGAAGGAGCGCGCGACCTGGCGGCTGGGCGGCTTCGGCACCCACGTCGAGTGGCCGGCCATCGACGAGCACATTGGCCTCTGGACCCTCCTGGGCGTGTCCGAGGAGGAAGTCCTGGAGGCCGCCGGCTTCGATATCCACCGGGATTCCGTCCGCAGTTAACAACGCACCCGGCCGGGAGCGAAGCAACCGCCGTTGGTCGAGGCTCTTGAAAGCGCGGGCTCCGGGCTGTTCGGATCGGCTTCCTAGTCGTCAACGCTCGCTGGGACCCCGTCAGTTGCCGTCGCTGCGGCCCCACTCCAGGCCCATGGCGTCGATGCGGCCGATCAGTTCGGCAGTGTCCGTCGAGCCGCCCGCCGCGAGGGTCTCCCGGAGAATCGCCGTTGCCTGTTCGACCGACGCCCGGCCCGCCGGCCGGCCGATGTGCAGGACCAACCGATGGAGGCCGCCCATTTCGGCGGCGAGGGCCTGGAGCATGGTCATCATCACTCGGTTGCCGCCGAAAGCGCCGCATCCCCAGAAGCCTGAGTGGACGATGACGCGGGTGTCGGCGCCGGCGACGCGCCGCGACTCCAGGACGGCCGCGCGGAAGCCGCTGAACGCCGTGATCAGGGCCAGTTCGATCTGCTCGCGGCGATATCGGCCGTGGCCTCCGAACGGGGCGGCGATGGCGATGATGTTCGAGATTGTCGGCGGATCGATCGGGACGGTTGCCTGCCGGACCTCTTCGGCGGCGGCCTCCGCGAACGCGATGCCGTACAGCCAGCTCGGGCCTCCACGTTCGGCCTTCGGGTCGGTCGCGATCCGGACCCGGCGTTCGGCGCCCATGACCAGGGCCGGCGTCGGCCGATCGACCGTCACGGTACGCGTCGGCCGGCCCTCGGCAACGAGCACCTCGCGCAGGGACCCGAGAACCGGGTGCTCGGCGACCTGCATCTCGTCCTGGGCAAAGAGCGCCGAGCCGTAGGCGTAGAAGAGGTTCGGGTCGGCGAAGTTGAGGTGCCACTCGACCGCGGGCTGCGCGTCCGCCAGGGGCTCGTAGTCGAAGAAGCCGTCCCGAACCGCCAGAAGGTCGGCGGCCCGAGCCGCGTCAACGGTTGCGGGCAGTGGCATCTCCGCCCAGCGGCTGTACGAGAGCATCCCGCGAGCGGTCCCGGGCGGACAGCCGATCCCGAAGACGATCCGCTTGTTCTCGTTGCGCAGAATCGGCGGGTGCCGGCGCATCAGGGTGAGCGCGTCGTACTCGAGGCGTTCGAGTGGCTCGGGCGCCGGTTCGGCCGACATGGCGCTGCCGTTGCTCATCTGCATCTCCGTTCGAAAATCGCTTGCCATTCCGGAGTCTCACCGAGCAGCGCCGCGGCACGCTCGTGGACGGCCGGCGTTCGGCCGGCGGCGGTAGACATCGCCGCGGGATCGATCGCTCGTCCGAGCCGGCAAAGGTCGAGCCGATCGGCGTCCCAGCAAGCGCCGATCGTGGGGTCGTCGCTGGTCTCGCCTTCGGTGTGACGCCGGCAGGCCAGGTCGAGAAGGTCGAGCCTCACGTCCGACAAGCCCATCAGTTCGGCATTGAGGCGGCGCGCCAGAAAGCCACCTCGCCGGCCGTGGTCGTCATCTCGATGTTCGCTGAAGCGCATCGAGTCGTGGAAGATGCCGAACAGGACGACCAGCAAAGGATCGGCACCGACCTCGGCGGCCATGTCCAATCCGTTCGTCGCGACGCGCCGCCAATGCTCCTCGCCGTGGACGGGCGAGCAGCTCGACGGAGAGAGGATGCGGACTGCATCGATCACGGCCTGGAGATCCGGCCGGACGCTCATCGGGCCACTCGGGCCAGACCGAGCGTGGCGAGACCTTCAGCGAGCTTCGCCAGCTCGTTTCGCCGATCGATCCGATCCCACCATTCGGGCACCGAGGCCGCGAGAGCGTCGGCGCCGAGCCAGGCACCGGCGAGGTTGCCGGCCATCGACGCGATCGTGTCCGTGTCGTGGCTCGCGTTGGCAGCCGTCAGGAGCACCGCCCGCGGATCGCCCGGCGATCGGAGGAACGCGTAGATGGCCGCCGGGACGCTCTCGAGGGCGAAGGCCCCGGTCCAGGTTTCGTCGAAGACATCGGCCGGGTCCCGGTCGAGCCAACCTGGGATTTCCCTGAGCCGGTCGCGCAGGTAGACGAGGGTCTCGGGCGGGCGGCGGGTCAACGTCGGGGACGTCTCGATTTGGGCGATCGAGGCGACCAGGAAATCGATGAATTCGAGGGGGTCGACCGCGTTCCCTCCGGCGGACGCCCGTCGGGTGAGGTAGCCAACTCCCGCCGCCATGGCCACCGCGGCCGCGACCCCGATCTCGCCGCCGTGAGTGGGAAGCGCAAAGAGGACCGCGTCGGTGAGGAGCTCACTCGGCGACGGATCGAGCGCGTGGACCAATCCCACCGGCGCCGTTCGCATCGCCGCCCCGTTGCCCGACGAGTCGAGCTCCGGTCCGACTTCGTCCCACCGGCGGCCCTCCGCGAGGAGATGAATTGCCTTTCTCGTCGCGAGGCCGACACCGCGGCCCGTCGGGAGCCAGTCGATGAGGCGGCGCACGATATCGCGGGCGTCGAACTTGCCGCCGGTGGCGACCAAGCTCTGGCCGACCACCACAGTGAGCTGCGTGTCGTCGGTCCAGTGCGTGCCTTCTGCCGGCAGGTCGGTGACCCCGGCGGGTCCGTACCGGGCCAGGACTCGCTCCCGCGGCCAGGCCTCGACTAGACTGCCGAGCTCGTCGCCGAGGGCGCCGGCCAGGAGCGAGCCGATACAGCGATCGCGATAGACGCCGGCGTCCAGCTGGTCGGTGAGGCCGTCCGGCCAGCCGAGCGTTGTCGGGACGACGTACCGATCCATAGGCCTATCTTCCATCACCGGTTGTTCATGTATTCGCCCAGAATGGGAGTGTCTTACATCACCCAGGTATGGACTGATATCATGTCAAGCGTGATACGAACCCAGATATCGCTGACCGAAGCGCAGATGGACCGCCTTCGACGCGAGGCCCGGCGGCGGCACACCTCCATTGCGGCCATCATCCGCGACGCCGTAGACGCAACGGTGACGGAAGACTCCGATCGATTGACCCGACAGCGACGTGCTTTCGGCCTGGCGGGGGCATTCTCATCCGGGCGGTCCGACACCGCGGAGCGACACGACGAGATCCTGGGCGAAGAGAGCCGCTGGTGATCGTTTTCGTCGACACCAGCGCGGTCTATGCGCTCCTCGACGCCGGCGACTCGAACCACGAGCGCGCCATCCGCGCCACGGCACGCCTGCTGGGCGAGGAACTGGTGACGCACAGCTACGTTGTGGTGGAGCTCGTCTCCCTGGTTCGCCGGCGCCTCGGCCCCGACGCAGCTGCCCGCCTGATCGACGAGCTTCTCCCAGCCATCGATGTCACCGACGTGGACGCCTCCCTGCGAGCCCGCGCCCTGGCGGCCTTCCGCGCCTCTACCGGCTCGGCCGTCTCCCTGGTTGACCGGACCAGCTTCGAGTTCATGCGCCAGAGCGGAATCAGCCGAGCCTGGGCGATGGACTCCGACTTCGCCACGGAAGGCTTCGAACTCGAGGCGTAGGAACGGAACTGCTCGGTCCGATGGGAGGAGATGATCCGGCAGCGCTATGAGCGCGAGGTCGTCGTACTTGTGGGACTGCCGACCGAGGGTGAGCGGCTCGACGAGATGCTCTACGTCGGAGGTGCGTGGGGTCGCCTCTTGGCCGACGCTCAGGCTGGGCTCTCTCGCGACAGGTACTCGCGGACCGAACGAGCGAAGGCTCGCCCGATATCGACCGCCTCCTCGAGATCTTCGGTTCCGAATGGGCTTTCGAGAACTCCACCGTGCACGGAGGTGTTGCGATCGCGGTTGAGCTCCGCAAGCTCGCGTAGTGATGGAGCATCGATGCCGGCCGCGCCAAGGGCGGCCAGCGTGGAGGCCATAGTCGTTGGGGCATCAGCCTGCCCGATAGATCGATGAAAGCCCGTGGTCGCAAGGTGGAAAGCATCGAGCACGTGGTAGATGCCGCTTACCACCCCGTCGAAGTTGTTGTCGTATTCCCCCGGCTTCACGTCCGGCCGCTTCGAGGCAGTGTCGGCGGCATCGAATCGAGCCTCCGCCCTCGCCAGCAGGTTGTCGACCGTTGCCCGTTGTGCCTGGGTGAGCCGGGCCAGGCTCACTGCAGACCGCCCATGATCCGGACCCCCCTCAGGGCCTCAAGGAGGTGAGGATCCTGCTCGCGAAGAAGTTCCTCAGCCTCCTTGGGGGCCAGAATCCATGGATCGATCGGTCGATGGAGACGACCGCCCAGGATCAGCTCCAAGTCCGATGCCATCGTCGCGCGCGCCTCTTCATCGCGAAACGCCGCCGCCAGCATCAGGTCCAGGTCGCTGCCCGGATTGCCTCCCCCGGGACGAGAGAGCGAACCGTAGGCGTAGGCGGCGTAGATCTTGTGCCCGTACAGAGGTTCAGCGACGGGCAGATCGACGAGAGCCGTGGCGTAGGCCATCGGGTAGTAGGGGCACTCCCGGTTCGGGGCGAACTCATCCTGGCCGGCACGAGTCGAACGGACGACGAGGCCCCGCTTCTCGAGCGTCTTGAGCGCCGACGCCGTCACGGCGTACGGCTGCCCCACCAGCTGCGCAACCTTCGCCAGCGGCAGCGGCACGTCAGCATGAAGCATGAGCAGCGAGTTTACGGCGGCAACCGATCTGGCTAGCATGGCTCCTATACTTTCTATGCTGGTGCTATAGATTGTATAGGACTCCCCGGGCGACCTCAAGGGGGACCGATTCACAGAATCGCGAACGTCGCCGGAAGCTGAGCTAGGTTGGCCATTCATGCGCGGAAGGCTAGCGGGGGTGCCTTATCTGCGGCTTATCTCGCCCAAACGTCAGGGGCATCTGCCACCCGAGCGGCCGCGAGCGAAGCGGCCAGCCCGAGATACTTCGCGGTGGCTGCCTTGTGCCACACTGGCTTGCGTGGTCGCGAGGCGCCAATACGTCGCCGGCCGCGATGGGAGGTCGCGTGGAGTCGCACGGGAAGGCCGCTGAGCAAGTCGTCGCGGAGCGGCTGCGGGCCGCGCTCCCCTCCCCCGAGTTCCACCTCTACCCCAACGCCGAGTGGCTCGGTCCGATGCGCGACGGCGGGCCGGCCCGCGACGGCGAGGCGGACCTCGTGGTCGTCAACGAGGAGATGGGCATCCTCGTCCTGGAGGTGAAGTCGGGTACGCCCTCGCGCGACGGCCAGGGGCGCTGGTGGATCGGCGGGCACGAGCTCAGCCGCGACCCTTTCACCCAGGCCAAAGACAGCAAGCACCAGCTCGTCCGCAAGCTCCAGGCCCTGCCAAGCTGGCCCCCGCGGACGGAGCCGCGTGCCGGTCACGCGATCGCCCTCCCCGACGTGGATCTGGCGAGCCTGCCGCGCGGCCACGCCCTCCTCGGTGCCGACGCCCCACGCGAGCTCGTCCTCGACGCGCAGGCGCTCGAGACGGCGGAGTCGATCCGACGCTGGGTAGACGGCGCCTACAAATACTGGCTGGGCGACGGGACGAGGGGTGCCCCGCTCGGCGCCAACGGCATCCGGCTCGTGGACGAGATCCTCGCCCCCACGTGGTCGCTGCACCGTCTCGTCCGCGGTCGGATAGAAGACGATCGCTCCGAACTCCTGGCTGCAAGCGGCGAGCAGGCCCTCATCCTCAACCGCACCAAGAGGTTTCGCCGGCTCGAGGTCGTCGGGCCCGCCGGGAGCGGCAAGTCGATGCTCGCCGCCGAGAAAGCCCGCCTGCTGGCGCGGGAGGGGTATCGGACGCTCCTGGTCTGCTTCAACCAGCGCCTGGCGACGAGTCTCATCCGCGAGCTGGCAGAGGCGCACGCACCGGCGCCGGGCGCGCTCGGCCCGACGGGGCTGGACGTGACGACGTTCCACCGGCTTTGCGAACGCCTCGGCGCCGAGGCGGGCGTCCTCCCGACTCGCCCCGCGCCGATCCCGCAAGCCTGGTGGGACGAAACACTGCCCGCCGCCGCCGAGGCGGCGATCGATGCCCTCCCGAACGCGCGCTACCACGCCATCGTCGTGGACGAGGGCCAGGACTTCGAGGCCAGCTGGTTCGACCTGTTGGAGCGCCTACTCATCGACCCAGGCGATGTCTTCTGGGTCTTCCACGACCCGGGCCAGGCCCTCATCAGAACCGACGTCGTCGCCGGGCTCGGGTTCGAGCGCCTCGAGCTCTTCGAGAATCACCGGAATCCGGGGTCGATCGCCGAGCTGGCCGCCCGCTTCTACCGCGGCGGCGAGCGCGCGACCGCATTTCGCGAGACCGAGAGGCGCTACACGATCATCGGCGCCGAACCGGGGCAACCCACGCGCGACGCGCTGCGCAAGACCCTCCACCGGCTCATCGAGGAGGAGCGTGTCGCGCCGTTCCGGATTGCGGTGCTCTCGGGAGCCAGGGCCGACGCAAGCGAGGTCTGGCGGCACCGGCGTTTCGGCAACGCCTGCCTGGAGAATGCCGCGCTCCACGACGACGGCACTTCGCGCGGTCTCGCGCCCGAGGACGTCCCCGACGAACCCAACGAGGTCCTCTTCGAGACGAGCCGCCGCTTCAAGGGCATGGAGCGCGAGGTCGTGGTTCTGGTCGAGCTGCCGACCGAGGGTGAGCGGCTCGACGAGCTGCTCTACGTCGGACTCACTCGGGCGACGACCGAGTTGGTGGTCATCGCGCCGCCGGAGCTGGTGCGCCGGCTGGGATGAGTCGCGGGCAGGGTGAAGCGCCGGGTAAGCGCCGGGTAAGCGCCGGGTAAGCGCCAGCGAAGGCGCGGCGGTCATGCTCGGGAGGTCGATCGAAGCGCTCCGGCCGCATTTGACATTTTTGAGCCTGCGGTCTAGCTTCGGCCTCATGAAGAAAGCGAGGGCTTCGGGCGTGCTCTTCGATCTGACGCCGCGAGAGCGCCGCGAGGTAGAGGCGGCGCTGCCCGCGATCGCACCCGTGAACGAGACGGTTGCGGGCGTGCTCAGACGTTTGCTCGACGCCGGAAGGCAAGCCGCACCCAGCGATCGGCCCAGCGACGAGGTCGCGGCGTACGTCAGCGTCGGCGAGGCGGCGAGGTTCTTCGGCGTGACATCGCAGACGATCCGCAACTGGGCCGACAAGGGCCTTCTCGCAGCCGACGTGACTCCGGCCGGCACACGGCTGATCCCGTCATGGGCGCTTCAACGAGCCCGAGCCTTCCTGGACGCGCCTCGGCCCGGCCCTCGCTTCAGCGAGGCAGATATAGCGCAGATCGTCGAGCAAATGCGCGACTAGCGTGCCTCCCGTCATCGTCATCGACACGAGCGTCTTCGTCGCGGACGGCTTGTCCGCACGGCGGTCGAACGCACCGACGCGGCTGCTGATGCTCGCTGCTGCCGGCCAGTTCAACCTTGTCTTGTGCGAAGAGATCCGTACGGAACTGGCGGCTGTGCTGTCGAGGAAGGCCGGATGGACCGCGATCGATGTCCAGCGGCGGTTCGGACCCGTCTTCGATCGAGCATCGTGGCTCCAGCCCGTCCCGGAGGAGTCTCATCACAGAGCGGCCGTTCAGGGGGACTCGGCGGACACGGTGATCGTGCGCGTCGCGGAGGCCATCTACGTTTCGAACCGGCCGGATCTGGTTGCGCTGCCCGCCAAATTCGTCGTGAGCATGAACACCCGACACTTCCCTCCGGGCGGAGCCTACGCAGGTTTCGTCTTCGTGACTCCGCACGATCTCCTGGGGTCGTAGCGGCCGCAGCGCCAGGGTCGCAGTCGAGTTCGACGATGAGCGGCACGTGGTCGCTTTCGCTCAGCCACTGGTTTGGGTCGCCGAGTTCGAAGCGCCGGATCCGAGGCAACCAGCCGGTGGGCACGAAGGCGTGATCGACGAGGTAAGGC
>Ga0302323_100000506_pt1 | contig 31129 bp, 27 predicted proteins | sample Fen_T0_3_FD_201950 | JGI IMG/M metagenome (GOLD analysis project Ga0302323, IMG submission 201950) | Peat permafrost microbial communities from Stordalen Mire near Abisko, Sweden - Fen_T0_3 | ecosystem: Environmental > Terrestrial > Soil > Wetlands > Permafrost | place: Sweden: Abisko...
CGCGAATTCGGCCAGTGCGACCAGCGCCGCGTGCAGACGCCGGAACCAACGAATGCGCAACGAATCCACGGCAATTATCTAGCACAAGAAAGAAGGCTTTCGTCGCCGGACCCGAGTCCGTGATAGCCACCGAACCAAGGGTCGGCTCTGCAGCCTCACCGAGAAGCGGGCCGGTTTGCAGACCGGATGATGAGCCCAGGCAAAAGCTCGCCGTCGCCCGTGCGCCAGGCGCCGGTGCGATCCATGACCTCGTAGTCCGCAAGTCGCATCGGACGTGTGGCGATGGGTTGGAACGATCCCAGAAGGGCGAAATGCAAATGCGGTGTGAGGGCATTGCCCGAGTTTCCGCAGCGGCCGATGCGTTGCCCGGCCCGCACATGGTCGCCCTCGTGGACTGCGACCGAGCCGCGCTGAAGATGGCGGAACTCGGTCAGCTCGTCGTGGGCGTGCTCCAGAATGACGAAGTTGCCGGCTTCATGCTTCTTGCTCGCCCTGAAAGGCTGCAATTCGCGGGCACCGTCGCGCGCCCAAACCACCCGGCCATCGGCGGGTGCGAAGATCGGTCGCCCATAGCACGGATGATCGCTGAGGCGGGTTCGGGCTCGAAAGACCGCTTCCGTGACCGGTCTCTCTGCGGGTACAAGGTCGTACGCGAAGGCGGCGTAGCCTTGATGGGTGCCATCGCTGTCGGCGCCTTGAAGGACGCCCCAGGCACCCTCGACGGGAAGTGAGAGGACCGTCTTCTGCGGCGGGGCCGAGGTCAGGGCGACGTTCCCGGCCGGCGGTTCGGCGGGGCGGGGCGGGACTTTTTTCGGCGCTGCCCGTGTGCTCGACCTCTCGCTCGACGGTGCCGGGCTCGACGACAGCATCAAAGCGCAAGCCAAGAGGGGGCCGAGCCGCGAGAGAAAGTTCTTCTTGCCAGGCCTAAGCATCGGACTGACGATCATGGCCCAGCCAGCAGGCGCATTCCTCTGTCGTAGAGCGCTTTTGCCGGAATGACTTTTTCCGTTCCGAGCCGAGTTCATGGCATACTCCGCCCCACCATGCGCATCATCAGACGCTACTCCAACCGAAAGCTGTACGACACTCAGGAGAGCCACTACGTGACTCTCAGCCAGGTTGCTGGGCTCGTCCGCAATGGCGAAGAAATTCGCGTGATTGCCAAGGACACCAACAGCGACCTGACCGCAGCGACTCTCGCGCTCATCATCTTCGAAGAAGAGAAGCGCGGGCCGCGTCTGCCGGTTTCTGGGTTGCGCCGGATCATCCAGACCGGCGTGATCTAGTCCCGGTTCCTAGCTTTGGCCCTGCCTTGTGCCCCGGTCGGTCCGGCGGCACAAGGCATTTTTTGTCTTGGCCAATGAGGTCATCGCGGCGCATGCGGTGGAGCGTCTCACGAAGGAGTGGCCAGTTGGTCGGGTCATGGTAGCGCAGGAAAGCCTTCTGTAACCTGCGGCGGTTCTCTCCCTTTACGACGTGGACCGGCTTGGCGGAGCTGCGATCGAGTCGATGAAGTGGGTCGTGCTCACTATGATACATGGCCGTCGCCAGCGCCATCGGCGTGGGCAGGAAGGCCTGGACTTGGTCGGGGCGGAAGCCGTTGCGCTTGCACCAAAGTGCTAGCTCGAGCATGTCTTCGTCCGTGGTCCCCGGATGCGCCGCCATGAAGTAAGGGATGAGGTACTGTTCCTTGCCCGCGTCGCGCGAGTGTCGGTCGAACATCTGTCGGAACTTCTCGTAGGTGGCGATGCCTGGCTTTTGCATTTTCGCCAGCGGCCCGGGTTGCGTATGTTCGGGGGCGATCTTCAGGTACCCACCCACGTGATGCTTCGCCAGCTCTTCGACGTAAGCGGGCGAGCGAACTGCCAGGTCGTAGCGGACCCCAGAGCCGATGGTGATCTTCTTCACCCCCTGAATCTGACGAGCGCGACGGTAGAGCTGCACCAGCGACGAGTGATCGGTATTGAGGTTGGGGCACACGTCGGGCGACACGCAGGACAGCTTCCTGCAAGCCGCCTCAATCTCGGGCTTCTTGCAGGCCAGGCGATACATGTTCGCCGTGGGGCCTCCGAGGTCGGAAATCACACCAGTAAAGCCCGGCGTGCGATCGCGCACATTCTCGATCTCGCGCAGGATGGACGTCTCCGATCGGTTCTGGATGATGCGCCCTTCGTGCTCGGTCAGCGAACAGAAGGTGCATCCGCCGAAGCATCCGCGCATGATGCTGATCGAGTTCTTGATCATTTCGTAGGCAGGCACCGGTTTGCCCGCGTAGCTCGGGTGGGGCTTGCGCGAGTAAGGCAGCTCGTACACGGCATCGAGCTCTGGCGTCCCGAGTGGTAGCGGCGGCGGATTCAGCCACACCTCGCGATTGCCGTGGCGCTGGACCAGCGCGCGAGCGTTGCCCGGATTCGATTCGAGGTGCAGGACTCGTGAGGCATGCGCGTAGAGGATGGGCGAGCGGGTAACTGCCTCGCAGGATGGAATGCGAAGCACGGTCTTCGCGCGGTCGCCCGATGGCTTGGGCGGATGGTCTGGATCCCGCGCATCCACCGCGACGAAACCCTCGGGCTGCCAGTTCGTCGCACAGGCGAAAGCCGTCCCGCGAATGTCGATCAGGTCCTGCGGGGACTCTCCCGCGGCCAGGCGATGGGCGATCTCCACCACCGCACGCTCCCCGTTGCCGAATACCAGAAGATCCGCCTTGGCATCGAGGACGATCGAGCGACGCACCTTCTCGGACCAGTAATCGAAATGGGCAACCCGGCGTAGGCTGGCCTCGATGCCGCCCAGTACTACCGGCACGTCGGGAAAGGCCTCCCGGCAGCGTTGGGCGTAGACGATGGCCGCGTGGTCGGGCCGCAGCCCCGCTTGTCCTGCTGGCGAATAGGCATCGTCGCTGCGGATGCGCCGCTCGGAGGTGTAGTGGTTCACCATCGAATCCATGTTCCCGGCGGTAATTCCGAACATGACCTCGGGCTTGCCGAGCCCCTTGAAAGCATCGGTCGAACGCCATGGCGGCTGCGCCACGATGCCCACACGAAAACCCTGTTCCTCGAGCACGCGCCCGACCACCGCCGCGCCAAAGCTCGGATGATCGACGTACGCATCGCCCGTGACCAAGATAACGTCGCAAGCGTTCCAACCCAGCAAGTCCATCTCGCTGCGCGACATGGGCAAGAACGGAGCCGAGCCCAGTCTTTTCGCCCAGTGCTTGCGCTGCGAGAACAGGCGACGTGAGGTCTGGGCGCCCGCAGAGGCGCCTCGGGAACTGTGTCTCGGATGCATTCGTGTTGATCCTAGCAGACTGTAGATGCACCACTTGTCCAAGACTGGTGCCGCCGACTCCGCCGAGGGTGAAGGAGACCACGGCTCGGCTCAAGTCCCACGCACGATGGCGAGCGAAAGGCCGGCGCCCAGCAGTCATCCCAGGGGCAGCACCATCTCGGGCGGGATACTGGCCTGGAGGTTTCCCCAGGCCAGCATTAGCAAAGCCACCTGTCCTCCGAGGCTGGTGCCTGCGGCGGTGCCGAGGATGGAGGGGCTTACAAGCGGATTGCGGAACACGCCCTGGACCACCACGCCTCCCACCGCCAAGGCGGCGCCCGCCACGAGCGCCGCCGCCACGCGTGTTGCACGCGGCTCGAGCAATGCGGCGCGGACGGACGGGTCGGACAGGCTTCCGTGACCGACCAGAGGCGCTGCCGTCGTAGCGCCTGCCAGCAAGGCTAGAAGAATCCCGTAGACGGTGCCGATTTTCATGACCGTGGGCGGCTCTTGCTGATGGCCTGGGAACCATGAGCGCGTGGGCACGCCAGTCGCACGCTTCGGCCGGTGTCAAGGCGGGCGGGGTTCGCGCCCCTGTGACGCGGGGCCATTTTCTGATCTTTCTTGATCGGTTCTGATAATGTCCCTCACGATGAGCTTCGAGGAAGAAGGCAAGCGGTCGGAAGCCAACCACGAGATACCGGATGTGCTTCCCCTCTTGCCGGTTCGCGACCTGGTCGTGTTCCCGTACATGATCGCGCCTCTGCGCGTGTCGCGACCAGTTTCGCTGGATGCCGTGAACCAGGCGTTGGCGACCGAGCAGCGGATGTGTTTCATCGTCGCGCAGCGCGAGTCGACCGAAGAAGATCCGAAACCTTCGTCTTTGTATCGAACGGGGACCGTTGGCATCGTGATGCGGATGCGCAAGCTGTCCGACGGCGGCATCAAGATTCTCGTCCAGGGGCTGTGCCGTGCGCGAATTCAGCGTTTTCTGACCGACGTGCCAAACTACAAGGTTCGCCTCGACGTACTTGAAGAGCTGCCCACAGCGGCGACCATGGAGGTCGAGGCTCTGGTCAGGACGGTCAAGCAGAATGTCGAGCGGGTTGCAGAGCTGGGGCGGACGGTGCAGCCCGAGCTGGCGCTGGTCCTGCAAAACGTCGACGAGCCGGGGCGCATGTCCGACCTGGTGGCGTCGAATCTCACGCTGAAGCTAGCAGACGCCCAGGCGATTCTCGAAACGGAAGACCCGGTGGTGCGTCTGACCAAGGTCAACCAATCCCTCGAAAACGAAATCGGTATTCTGGAGATGCAAAACCGCATCCAGAGCCGCGCCAAAGAGGAGATGTCGAAGACCCAGCGCGACTACTACCTGCGCGAGCAGCTTCGCCAGATCCGTCACGAGCTGGGAGACGACAACTCGCTGCGAGACGAACTCGAGGACGTTCGCCACAAGATCGAGAACGCGGGACTGCCCGCCGAGGCGAGGGCCGAGGCCGACAAGCAGTTGCGCCGTCTCGAACAGATGAGCTCGGAAAGCGCCGAGGCCGCGGTGGTGCGTAGCTACCTCGACCTGGTGGTCGAGCTGCCGTGGAAGGATCCCGAGGCGCAGTCGGTGGATCTGGCCGCCGCCCGCAAGGTACTCGACGAGGATCACTACAACCTCGAGCACATCAAGGAGCGCATCCTCGATTACTTGGCGGTGCACAAACTGCGCAAGGACGGTCGTGGGCCGATCCTGTGCTTCCTCGGACCGCCCGGCGTCGGCAAGACTTCGCTCGGGCGCTCTATCGCGCGAGCGCTGGGGCGGAAGTTCGTGCGTGTCTCGCTCGGCGGCGTGCGCGACGAAGCCGAGATTCGCGGCCATCGCCGCACCTACGTGGGCGCGCTGCCAGGTCGAATCTTGCATGGACTGAAGACCGCGGGGACCAAGAATCCCGTCTTCATGCTCGACGAGGTGGACAAGCTGGGGGCCGACTACCGAGGCGATCCCTCGGCCGCGTTGCTGGAGGTTCTCGATCCCGAGCAGAACCACACCTTCCGCGATCACTACCTGGGCGTCCCGTTCGACCTGTCAAAGGTCCTTTTCATCGCCACCGCCAACATGCCCGACACGATCCCGGCCCCGTTGCGTGACCGCATGGAGACGCTCCGCCTGTCGGGATACAGCGAAGAGGAGAAGCTGGTTATCGCCGAGCGCTTCCTCCTACCCAAGCAGATCATCGAGTCCGGGCTGTCTGACAAGGACCTTCAGGTCGGCCGGGGCGTCTTGCGCAAGGTTATTTCCGAATACACGCGGGAGGCCGGGCTGCGCGAGCTGGAACGCCAAGTCGCCCAGCTGGCCCGCAAAGTAGCCCGTAGGATTGTCGAGAAGGAGAGTGCAGGGGGGACCAAGGGCAAGGTCAAGCGAACAGCCATCAGCTTGGAAGAGGTCGGCAAATTTCTCGGGCCGCCGAAGTACATTCCCGACGAGCGCCAGCGGGCGGACGAGGTGGGGATCGCCAACGGTTTGGCGTGGACCCAGGCGGGCGGCGAGGTCCTGCACGTGGAAGCGCAGGTCATGGCGGGGAAGGGTACCATGGTGCTTACGGGCCAGCTTGGCGACGTCATGAAGGAATCCGCCCAGGCGGCTCTTTCGTTTGCCCGCGTCCAGATTGGCCGCTTGGGAGTGGAGGGCGATTACTTCGCCGACCGACAGATCCACATCCACGTGCCAGCTGGCGCGGTTCCCAAGGACGGCCCGTCGGCAGGAATCACCATGGCCACTGTCTTGGTTTCGTTGGCGACAGGTATTCCGATTCGTCGTGATGTCACCATGACGGGCGAGCTGACCTTGCGCGGGCGGGTGCTACCGGTGGGAGGTCTCAAGGAAAAGCTACTGGCTGCGGTTCGCGCAGGTATGCGCACCGCTATCGTTCCGGCCGGGAACCTGGCCGAGTTGAGCGAGATCCCAGAGCCTTTGCGTCAGCGCATCCGTATCGAGCCGGTCCACTCGATGGACGATGTTCTTCGAATCGCCCTGGCTCGGCCGATACCCCAGGCGGGCCGGCAGTCGACCGACCGCCAGGTGGCTGGCAAGCGCTTGCACGGCAAGCCGGTTGCTCACCACCGGCGCGGCGGCGGGGCCTGAGTGCCGCGCCAATCGTCGCCAGGCGCGTAACAAGAGGCTGGATTCGACGGTCCGGCGAGGGCAAAATCCCGCCCCATGAAGAAGCTTCGCGCCTTTGTCGCGGTCGTTCTCTTGGGCAGCGCCCTGACCCTCTCGGCCTGCGGTTCCAGCGTCGATTCGGCTGCGAAGCGGGATATCGATAAGCGCCTCGCCGCGATGTCGCCCTCGGGGGCCACGTTTGTCGCGCCCGTCGGGCTTGTCCCCAAGCCCCTCGCGCGCGGGCAGTGGACGCTTTACAAAATGGTCGGCGAGAAGGGGCAGCCTTCGCTGGTTACCTACAAGATCGTGGGGCAGGAGGGTGACGCCTACTGGGTCGAGGTCGCGAACGAGGGCTACTACGGCAAGACGGTGAGCAAGCTCCTGCTCGCCATAGGCGACCGCAGCAATCCGTCCACCATGGACGTGCGGGCGGTCAAGATGAAGGACAAGAATGGTCGCGTAACAGAGCTCGAGGGCCCCATGATTCAGCTCATGAAGTCCACGTACCAGTCGTCGGTGAACATGCTGGTGGTGTCGTGGCAGGGGCTGCCCCAGGAGAGCGTGAACGTGACTGCGGGCAGATTTACGGGATGCTTCAAGGCGATGACCGATGCCAGCTGGGGCGTCTGGCGGTCGTCGGCGATGTCGTGGATGCACCCCAACGTGCCTATCAGCGGACTGGTCAAGAGCGTGGGAATGTCGCAGCCGATGACCATGGAGCTGGTCGGTTTTGGCGACGAAGGTGCGACGAGCGAGATTCCCTAATCGCGAGTCGTCGCATCGGATTTCCCGCGTCTTGCCCTGGACCCAGTGCTCCCAAGAGTCTGTTCGTGCGCAGCGCCTCGCCTTCGCGGGCCGGGGTGGTTTTGAAGGAAGTTTGCTGTCCCTCGTCGGACTGCTTCGGCGGCGGTGACGGTCGGCCTGCGCGAAAAGCGGATTGACGCAATCCTTGATTCAAGCTGCGCGCGAGTTCTTCCGACCTGGATCATTCGAATTTCCCACCAGCGCAAGCGAATCGACCGGGGATGTCGACAATTGGGTATTCAGACTCCGCTAGGCTTGTTGACGTCAAGCGTGCGGGTTTTCCCGCCTGTCAGGTGTGAGAAATTTCACAACGGAACAGTGCGCTTGTGGTAAGAATGGATGTAGGTCGTTTCGACCAGAAAGAAGAAGAGCTGTCATGTCTGCAGTGCTGCAACAGTCCGATTATGCGATTCGATGTCTCTTGTTTCTCGTCGAGCATCGTGAGCGACTCGCGACCAAGACAGAGATCTCGAAGGCAGTGGACGCCCCGGATCTGTTCGTGGCGAAGATCCTGCAGCGTCTGGTCAAGGCAAACGTGCTGGTCTCGGTGCGCGGAATCCATGGCGGATTTTCGCTCGCGCGCGAGCCTTCGGCTATCTCCCTTCTCGACGTGCTCGGCGCTTCTCAGGCCTCGCTCGCGTTCCGGCCGTGCGTGCTCAACCCGAAAGCCTGCGCCCTGCAGGACACCTGTCCCTCTCGGCCGATTTGGGTGAAGATTTACGAGGACACGATCCGCGAGTTGCGCCAGACCACCTTCGACAAGCTGTCACGCGATCACAAGGCCAAGCAGCGCGCCTGCTCTCGCCGTCTGGTAACTCGCCACTAGCTCTAAGCGTTTTCGGATCCGCCGGTCGCTCCCGGTTCGCTCCCCCCAGCCTTGGCGGCATTCGCGCTGGCAGTGCGTCCTGGCAGACTCCTGTTGCGGCAAATAAAATCAGGCTCGACGAGTCTTTTTTTTGCCGTTAGCATCCAAAGCGGATGAAAGCTGGAGGGTAAATCCATGGCAAATTCCGCTGAATTGAAGATAGGCGGCAAGTCAATCGAGTTGCCGATCCTGATCGGCTCCGAAGGGGAGAAGGCGATCGATATTCGTCAGCTCCGCGCGCAGACGGGTTACGTGACGCTCGATCAAGGCTTCATGAACACGGGGGCTGTGACCAGCAACATCGCGTTCATCGACGGTGATGCCGGCATCTTGCATTACCGTGGTATCCCCATCGAAGACCTGGCCGAGAAGTCGAACTTCGTCGAGGTGGCGTACCTGCTCATCTACGGAAAGTTGCCGAATGCCGACGAGCTCTCTCGGTTTTCGTCGCTTCTGACAATGAACTCCGCCCTGCACGAGGATATGCGGCACTTCTTCGACCGCTACCCGACCACGGCACATCCGATGGCTATCCTGTCGGCCATGGTTTGCTCACTGTCCTCGTTCTACCCCGAAGCTTTGAAGGTGAACGATCCTGAGCGGAACGAAGAGACCATCACCCATCTGTTGGCGAAGATGCGAACCATCGCCGCGTATTCGTACAAGAAGTCGGTGGGCGAGCCGTTCGTCTATCCACAGGATAACCTCAGCTACTGCGCGAACTTCCTCAACATGATGTTCTCAGTGCCGTCGCGCCGGTACGAGGTGGACGAGGAAATCGTCAAGGTGCTGAACCAGATCCTGATTCTGCATGCTGACCATGAGCAGAACTGCAGTACGTCGACGGTGCGTTTGGTCGGCAGCGCCCAGGCCAATGTCTTCGCGGTGGTTTCGGCCGGCATCTGCGCTTTGTGGGGACCGCTGCACGGCGGGGCCAACGAGAGTGTCCTCGACATGCTGGAGGACATTCATCGGGACGGAGGCGGTACGCAGAAATTCATCGATCTGGCCAAGCGGAAGGACTCGGGTTTCAAGCTGATGGGATTTGGCCACCGGGTCTACAAGAATTACGACCCGCGCGCGAAGATCATCAAAGCCGCGTGCGATAGGGTGCTCGCACGGCTCAATCGAAAGGATCCGCTGCTCGACATCGCGCGCACACTGGAAGAGGCTGCCCTCAAGGATCCATATTTCGTCGACAGGAAGCTCTATCCCAACGTCGATTTCTACAGCGGTATCATCTACCGTGCCCTCCGTATCCCGACCAACATGTTCACGGTCATGTTCGCCATCGGCCGAGTTCCGGGCTGGTTGGCGCATTGGAAAGAGATGCACGAGGATCCGTCCACCAAGATCGGGCGTCCCCGTCAGATCTACACGGGCCCCGTGAAACAGCACTACATCCCGCTGGAACAGCGACCCTGATGAAGATCCACGAATACCAGGCCAAGGCGCTGCTCTCGAAGTTCGGCTTGCCCGTGCCGATGGGCGTGGCGCTGCTGGAGCCCGGTGGCGCCGCTGCGGCCGCGGAGCAGATCATCGCTGCCACCCAGAACCAGACCGTGGTCGTGAAGGCACAGATCCATGCAGGCGGCCGTGGCAAGGGCGGCGGCGTGAAGGTGGTCCGGGGTGCGGCCGAGGCCGGTGCGGTGGCCGTGAAGCTCTACGGTCGCCCCCTGGTCACGCATCAGACCGGACCCGAAGGCAGAATCGTCAAGCGTTTGCTGATCGAGCAAGGGGTATCGATCGCTCGCGAGCTCTACGCCTCGGTGCTGGTGGACCGGGGCAAGAGCCGCGTAGCGGTGATGGCGTCATCGGCCGGTGGAATGGACATCGAGGAGGTCGCGGCCAAGTCGCCTGAGGCGATTCTGATCGAGCACGTGGATCCGGCCGTTGGGCTCGCGGGGTACCAAGCTCGCAACCTTGCCTACGCGCTGGGGCTCAAGGCCGACGAGGCCAAGAGCGCCGCGGCCTTTCTGCTCAAGCTGTATCAGGCGTTCATGGCCCTTGACGCATCGTTGGTCGAAATCAACCCTCTGGTAGTCACCACCGACGGCCGGGTTCTGGCGCTCGACTGCAAGATGACATTCGACGACAACGCTCTCGACCGCCACAAGGACCTGGCGGAGATGCGTGACCTCGATGAGGAAGAGCAGAGCGAGACTCGTGCGCGCGCCTTCGACTTGAGCTTCATCAAGCTGGACGGCTCTATCGGCTGCATGGTCAACGGAGCCGGATTGGCTATGGCCACCATGGACATCATCAAGTTCTTCGGCGGCAATCCCGCCAATTTTCTCGACGTGGGTGGCGGTGCCACCCAGGAGAAAGTCACCGCAGCCTTCAAGATACTCACGGCTGATCCGTCGGTGAAGGGCATCTTCGTCAACATCTTCGGCGGTATCATGAAGTGCGACGTGATCGCGGCCGGAATCATTGCAGCGGTCGGCGAAATTGGGCTGCAAGTGCCCCTGGTGGTTCGACTGGCGGGCACCAACGTCGAGCTTGGCAGCAAGTTGCTTGCGGAGTCCGGGCTTCCCATCACCACGGCCAGCGACATGTCCGACGGTGCAAAGCGCATTGTCGAGCTGACCTCGGGACGGGAGACCTAGCGATGTCGATCTTGGTGAACGGAAGCACGCGTGTCGTGGTTCAGGGACTAACCGGTGCAGCGGGGACGTTCCATGCGAGGCAGATGCGCGACTACGGCACTGCGGTGGTCGGCGGCGTCACGCCGGGCAAGGGTGGAAGCACCCACGAAGGATTTCCGGTCTTCGACACCGTCGCGCAGGCGGTCGCCGCGACTGGCGCAAACGCCAGTGTAATCTTCGTGCCGCCGCCCGGCGCTGCGGACGCAATTCTCGAGGCAGCGGGCGCGGGCATCGCGCTGGTAGTTTGTATCACCGAGGGAATTCCGGTGCTCGACATGGTTCGTGCACGGCGAGCTTTGGAGGGGAAGGCGTGTCGCCTCGTCGGCCCCAACTGTCCGGGGGTGATAACCCCGGGCCAAGCGAAGCTCGGCATCATGCCGGGCTACATTCACAAGCCGGGCTCGGTCGGGATCGTGTCGCGATCGGGAACGTTGACCTATGAGGCTGCCTACCAGCTAAGTGAGCTCGGCCTTGGGCAAAGCACGGCGGTTGGGATTGGCGGCGATCCCGTGAAGGGTCTCGACTTCATCGACTGTCTCAGCCTGTTCGAGCGGGACGATCAGACCCGGGCGATCTTGCTCATCGGCGAGATCGGTGGCGCTTCCGAGGAAGAGGCGGCGGCCTTCATCAAGGACAACGTGAAGAAGCCGGTGGCAGCCTTCGTCGCCGGTCTGACCGCGCCCCCCGGGCGGCGCATGGGTCACGCGGGTGCCATCATCAGCGGCGGCAAAGGGAAGGCGGCGGACAAGATTGCGGCATTGAAGGACGCCGGCATAGCCATTGCGCCGACCCCCGCCGACTTGGGCAAGACGATGGCGAGGGCGATGCGGTAGGCGCGTTCGCCTCGAGATGCGCTGACTCAAGCTAGCTGGGCCAGCTTCGCGCGTCCGAACTCGTAGCCTTTGCCGAGGGCCCGCAAGTTGAGACTCTCGGTTCCCTTGGGCACCGGCCCACCTTCGATAGGGCGAAAGAGGACCGGGGAGGTCCAAATGAAGAAGGTGGGCGAATGGGGATGTGGCGTTTGGTGTGGGGCCAGGGTGGGGAAGGGGCTGCGGGAACGGCGGCTGGGTGCGCTCGTTGGAGAAGGGCGTGCGATGTTCGCGGCGAATGTTCGCGGCGCGGAAAAGAGACTCGCGAAGGCCTGTTAAGCTGCTCTGGCGGGGCGGGGCGAATAGGACACGAGATGCTATTTTGTGGTGACGTCGCGGTCCGGCATGCTAAGTAGAAATCATGGCAGCGATCTGGTCGTTCCTGCGGTCTACCGTCGGGTTGAAGGTGCAGATGGCCGTGTCGGGCTTCGTGCTGTTCGGCTTCTGCTTAGAGCACGTGGTCGGCATGATGTTGTTTTTCAAGGGGCCCGCCATCATTAACGGCTATGGCAGCCTACTTCGTCTATCGTCAGCGGTCTTGTGGACCGCACGAAGCGTGATGATCGTGGCCACCGCTGTGCATATCTTCACGGCGACACTGCTATACCTGCGGCAACGTGCCGCCCGCCCGGTGGCTTATCACACGAGGCGCTGGCGAGGCGTTTCTTACGCGGCTCGCACGATGAAATATTCCGGCCCGCTCGTGTTGGCGTTCGTGGTCTTCCACATCGCGCACTTCACGCTGGGCGCGAACGTAACGCCCGTGCCTCACATCGAAGGCGACGTGTACGCCAACATTTTGAACAGCTTCCAATATGGCTGGCTGGTCTTGCTGTACATCATCGGAACCAGCCTGGTCGGGTTACACCTTCTTCACGGCGGGTACAGCATGTTTCAGTCTGTCGGGATCAAGCATCCGCGCGTCGACGGTCTTATTCAGGGCGTGGTGGGGGGGGCCACGATCCTTCTGGTGGCCGGCTTCATCTTCTTGCCTTGCGCGGTCTTTTTCAAGCTGGTGGGGGGCTGACCATGGACCTCAAATCGAGCGCTCCGGGCGGACCTGTCGAGACGGCGTGGTCTCGCCACAAATTCGACATGAAGCTGGTGAACCCGGCGAACAAGCGCAAGTTCAACCTGATCGTGGTCGGCTCGGGCCTGGCCGGCGCCGCGGCTTCGGCCTCGCTGGCCGAACTTGGTTACAACGTCCGTTGCTTCTGCTACCAAGACAGCCCTCGCCGGGCTCACAGCATCGCTGCGCAAGGCGGGATCAACGCCGCGAAGAACTACCAGAACGACGGTGACAGCGTCTTTCGACTGTTCTACGACACCATCAAGGGCGGCGACTTTCGTGCGCGCGAGGCCAACGTCTACCGCCTGGCCGAGCTGTCCACCGCCATCATCGACCAGTGCGTGGCGCAAGGCGTGCCCTTCGCCCGCGAATACAGTGGCTACCTGGCCAACCGGTCGTTTGGCGGGGCACAGGTGTCGAGGACGTTCTATGCGCGTGGGCAAACCGGGCAACAACTTCTGCTCGGCGCCTACCAGGCGCTGGAGCGCCAGATCGCCGCCGGCAAGGTGACCATGTATCCGCGCACGGAAATGCTGGACGTGGTCGTCGTGGACGGCTGCGCCCGGGGCATCGTGACGCGGGACTTGGTATCGGGAAAGATCGAGTCGCATGGGGCAGACGCGGTCATTCTCGCCACCGGGGGCTACGGCAACGTCTTTTATCTGTCGACGAACGCGAAGGGCTGCAACGTGACGGCCACGTGGCGCGCCTACAAGCACGGCGCAGGGTTCGCAAACCCGTGCTTCACGCAAATCCACCCGACCTGCATTCCGGTGTCGGGCGACCACCAGTCGAAGCTCACCTTGATGAGCGAGTCCTTGCGCAACGACGGGCGCGTGTGGGTGCCGACCAGGTCGGGCGACGCCCGCAAGCCGTCGGACATTCCGGAGTCCGAGCGTGACTACTTCCTCGAGCGCAGGTACCCCGCGTTCGGCAACCTGGTGCCGCGCGATGTGGCCAGCCGGGCGGCGAAATCGGTCTGCGACGAAAATCGAGGGGTGGGACCGGGCGGGCGAGGTGTTTACCTCGACTTCGCCGACGCCATCAAGCGGTCGGGCGAGACGGCCATCGGCGAGCGCTACGGAAATCTCTTCGAAATGTACGAGCGGATCACCGACGAGAATCCCTATCGCGTTCCGATGCGAATCTACCCGGCGGTTCACTATACGATGGGTGGTCTGTGGGTCGACTACAACCTGATGAGCAACATCCCCGGACTGTTCGTCGCAGGCGAGGCGAATTTTTCGGACCACGGCGCGAACCGTCTAGGGGCGTCTGCATTGATGCAGGGCCTAGCGGACGGTTACTTCATCATTCCCTATACCATCGGCAATTACCTCGGCAGCACGCGCTTCGATAAAATAGACAGTAAGGGGCCAGAGTTCCGCAAGGCCGAGGCGGGACTGAGCGAGCGGATCAAGAAGCTGACCGACAACAAGGGCAAGCGAACCGCAATGTCGTTCCACCGCGAGCTTGGCAAACTGCTGTGGGACAACTGCGGGATGGCACGCAACCAGGCTGGGCTACGCGCCGCTCGCGAGCGGATTCCGCAGCTTCGTGAAGAATTCTGGAGCCAGGTCGTCGTTCCCGGCAGCGGCGCCGAGCTGAACCAGTCGCTGGAATACGCGGGGCGGGTGGCGGACTTCATGGAGTTTGGCGAGCTGATGTGCCGCGACGCCCTTGAACGAGGCGAATCGTGTGGTTGCCATTTCCGAGAAGAATTCCAAACGCCGGATGGCGAGGCCAAGCGCAACGACGCAGAGTTTGCCCACGTGGCGGTTTGGGAGTACAGCGGCGAGCAGAAAGAGGCCGTCCTGCATAAGGAGCCGCTCGGCTTCGAAACCGCGCACCTGGCACAGCGGAGCTACAAATGACCACAGGAGGCACAGCACAATGAAGCTGGTCTTGAAGGTCTGGCGCCAGGACGGTCCGGATGCGCCCGGCCGTCTGCAGCGTATAGACGTCGACGACATCACACCCGACATGTCGTTTCTAGAAATGCTCGACGTCGTCAACGAGCGTCTGACCTTGGCGGGCGAGCGTCCCATCGCGTTCGACCATGACTGTCGCGAAGGGATCTGCGGTTCGTGCGGGGTGGTGATCAACGGGATCCCCCATGGGCCGAGGCCCGGCACCACGACTTGCCAGCTTCATATGCGGCAGTTTCGCGATGGGCAAACCATCGTCATTGAACCTTTTCGCGCGAAGCCCTTCCCGGTGTTGCGCGATCTGGTGGTGGACCGCAGCGCGCTGGACCGGATCATCGCGGCAGGTGGCTTCATCAGCGCCTCGACCGGGGCGGCGCCGGACGGCAACGCCATTCCGATCGCGAAAGCCAAGGTCGATGCGGCGATGGATGCGGCGGCCTGTATTGGGTGTGGGGCCTGCGTGGCAGCCTGTCCGAACGCCTCGGCCATGCTGTTCGTGGGCGCGAAGGTTTCGCATCTGGGCCTCTTGCCGCAAGGACAGCCCGAGCGTTGGAACCGGGCGGAAGGCATGGTGAATGCGATGGACCAGGAGGGCTTCGGACCTTGCAGCGTGGTTGGCGAGTGCTCCGTGGTTTGCCCCAAGGGCATCGAGCTGAACACTATCGCGCAACTCAATAGAGACCGAATCGGTACGATTTTTATGGTGGCGAGACGGTCGTTGCAGGCGGATAATTCCTGATAGGTGCCGGCTCGGGCTGGGGACGCTGGGCCGGAACCCTCTTTTCCATGATTTTGGGGGTGAGCCATGAATTCCTGCACGACATGCGCGAAGGACTTTTCAGGTGAATACAAGTACTGCCCGATGTGTGGCAGCCCGTTCACCAACGAAAATGATCCGCAGTTCTGGGCGCGGAAGGCGCTCAGCCTTCGGGTGAACGGCGATGATATGGCTAGCTCGATCGCGGCCATCAAGAAGGCAAGCGAGATGGCCCCCCACAACGCGCACCTTTGGTCGGGGCTTGGCAACCTGTACTTCCGCGGCGGCGAGCTCGAGAAGGCGATCGAGGCTTTCGCCAAGGCCATCGCAGTAAAACCGGACTATCCGGATGCCCATTATGACCTCGCTCAGGCGTACTACCGGTCGGGGCACATCCACCTCGCGATTCAATCTCTGGAAAGGTGCCTCCAGCTCAGCCGCGACTACCTGAGCGCATACTACTGGCTGGGCATCAGCTACTACCACGTGGGCAAGCAGACCGAGGCCATCGCGGCCTTCCGTCATCTGCTGGCGCTGAATCCGGCTTCGGTGATCGCGAATTACCACCTGGGCGTCAACTATGCGTCGCTCGGGAAATACGACAAGGCCATCTCGAACTTCAAGCGCGTGCTCGAGGTTTGCCCCGAGGATCAGGCTGCCGCGTACCACCTGGGCATGGCGTACTACAACGGCAACAAGGTTTTCGAGGCGACGCACGTGTTTCGCGACGCGCTGGCGCACGATCCGCAGGACCAGCGTGCGCAACAGATGTACGAGATGCTGACCGAGGTGCCCAGCGTCTGACCGTGCTCGATTTGACGGCGATAGGGTGCAAGGCTACCGTCGAGCTCCATGGCTACCAGAGCATCATCGGTCGAGGTCGTTCCTGGCCCTTTGCCCGACGCAGAACGGCTGGACCAGCGGTTGGCGGAGTTGCGCCGACGCTTTCCGAGGGCGGTCATCGATCGGTACCTGGAGTTCATCCCCGAGTTGGGCGAAGGCGTCTTGGTCGCGCCGGGGGCCGCTGCGGTCGGCGACGTGCGACTCGGGAAGGACGTGTCACTCTGGTACAGCGCCGTCGCGCGCGGCGACTTGGCTCCCGTCATCGTAGGCGATCGGTCGAACATCCAGGACGGTAGCGTCATGCACGTGGGGGACGATTCGCCCTGTATCGTGGGCTGCGACGTGGTGGTCGGCCATCGCGTGATGCTGCACGGTTGTCGGGTAGAGGACGCTTGCCTCATCGGCATGCAGGCGACCTTGCTCGATGACTGCGTGGTCGGCGAAGGTTCCATCGTCGGTGCCGGCTCGCTGGTTACGCAGCGAATGGTGATCCCGCCGCACAGCTTGGTGCTTGGTGCACCCGCGAAGGTCGTGCGCACGATCGACGCTTCGATGGCCGATGAACATCGGGCCCTGGCCGCGAAGTACGTGCGCACGAAAGAGAACTACCTGCGGGACAGCCTCCGGCGCGGTTGATTGGTCACGCTAGGCGGCGTGGTGAGAGTGAGAGGCTGCCTGCAGGGGCGTTTCTTCGCCCTCCTTCATGATGGTAGCGTGACCCAGGGTGCGCTCGGCGATGGCATCAATGATGGTGTACGCGACCGGAACGACGACCAGGGTGAGCGCCGTGGAGGTGATGAGGCCGCCGATGACCGCGATGGCCATGGGGGCGCGCAGCTCACCTCCTTCGGAGAGGCCGACCGCGACGGGAACCATGCCGCAGATCATCGCCGCCGTGGTCATCAAGATGGGCCGAAGTCGCACGGGACCTGCTTCCATCAGTGCTTCGAGCCGGGTCATGCCCTTGCGGCGAAGCGTGCTGGTGTAGTCGACCAGCAAGATGGCGTTCTTGGTAACGAGCCCCATGAGCAAGATGATCCCGATAGCCGTCATGATGTTGATGCGGCTGTGAGCCAAGGCAATGGCACCCAGGGCCCCCACCATGGAGAGTGGTAGCGACAGCATGATGGTGAACGGGTGCAGGAAGCTTTCGAACTGTGCCGCGAGCACCAGATACACGATGATGATGGCGAGCAAGAGCGCCGAGATGAGGTAGCCGAAGGACTCCTTCATGACGTCCGCCATGCCGGCCCAGTCCGTGGTCATAGTGGATGGGATCTTCTCCTTGGCCGCCTTCTCGACCGCGGCAGTGGCCTGACCCAGGGCCAGGTCTTTCAGGTTGGCGTACACGGTAATCTGCCGTTGGCGATTTTGCCGTTCAATCTTTCCCGGGCCGGTGCCTGGGGTGATGTTGGCGACGTTGGACATGCTGACCAGCTGTCCGGTAAGCGAGCGGATCTTCACCGACGAGAGATCCTCAGCGTTCCGGCGGAACGACTCGTCCAGCTTCATTCGTACGTCGTGGCGCTCGCCGTCGACCGTCAGCTCGGAAATCTTGTCGTTGGCCATGAGGTTGCGAACGGTCAACGCGATGCTGCCGATGGGCACGCCCAGGTCGGCGGCGCGGTCACGATCGATGTGGATGGCGATCTCGGGCTTACCGCCGCGGTAGGAGGTGTCGATGTCGACGTAGCCCGGCTGTGACTTCATCCATGCGATCAGCTCATCCGTGGCCTTGCTGATTTCGGCGTAATCCTTGCCGCGGACGTTGAATTGCACCACGGCGCTGCGGAACGCCGAGCTGCCACCGCCCATGGTCTGGAACGGTTCGACCGCGTAGTTCACATCGGTACGGCCCAGCCACTTGGGCATCTGGTCACGGACATACTCGATGGCCTGGGCCTGACTGAACGCACGTTCCTTCTTGGGAAGCAGGTTGGCCTGAATCTCGGCGCGGTTGATTTCCGATTGTGAACTCGCTCCGATGGTGACCAGCGTTTCCTTCACACCGGGAACCGAACGTACCTGGGTGGCGATAGCCTCGGCGGTGGTTTCGGTCAAGCCCAGCGAGCTGCCGGTGGGCATTTCCAATTTGACCGAGAATTGACTGCGGTCCTCGGTGCCCATGAATTCGGTGGGAACGCGGGTGGCGATGAAAATGCTGGAGATGAAGGCCGCGACGGCCACGAGCATGGTGAGCACTCGGTGGGCAAGCGCGGCCTTGAGGATCGCGCGGTAGACGCCCTCCACTTTGTCGAGGATTCCCTCGATGAAGCGCCCGATGGGGCCCTTCGTGGTGTGCGAGCGCAGGAAGCGCGACGACAGCATGGGCGTCAAGGTGAAGGCGATGAACAGCGACACCGTGACCGCGAACGCGACGGTGAGGCCGAACTGCACGAAGAAGCGCCCAATGATGCCTTTCATGGTGGCCACCGGAACGAAGACCGCGAGGATGGAGGCCGTGGTGGCCATGACGGCGAGCCCGATCTCCTCGGTGGCCTCGGCAGCCGCCTTCATGGGCGACTTGCCCTGCTCCAGGTGCCGGTGGATGTTCTCGATGACGACGATGGCGTCATCGATCAAGATGCCGATGGACAGCGACAGCGCCAGCATCGTCATCATGTTCAGCGTGTAGCCCATGAACTTGATGAACGCAAAAGTTGCGATGACCGACACGGGCAGAGCGGTCGCGCTGATCAGGGTCGCGCGCCAATCGTGCAAGAAGAACATGATGATCAGAATCGCCAGCAGCGCGCCGAACACCAGGTCGAACTTCACGTCATCTACGGAGCGCTCGGTGAACACCGAGTTGTCCGAGGCGATGACCATGGTGACCTTGGGGTTCTGCTCTCTCAGCTTTTCCAGGGCAGCTTTCACCTTGTGCGCGACCTCGACGGTGTTCGATCCCGACTGCTTGCGCACGAGCAACGTGATGGACGACTTGCCGTTGAACGTGGCGTAGGAGCGGCGCTCTTGCTCGCCGTCTTCGATGCGCGCGATATCGCGCAGACGGACGGAGGTGCCGACCGCGGCCGGGATGATGATGTTGCCGAGCTCGGCGGCCGAGTACACCTGTCCTCGGGTCTTGATCGAAAGTTCCTGGCTGCCCTGATCCAAGCGTCCGCCGGGAATCTCGACGTTCTGCGATGCCAACGCCTGGGCGACATCGCCGGACACCAGCCCGAACGAATCCAGCCGTCGTGGGTCGATCCACACGTGGAACTCACGCTCTTGCCCGCCCACGATGTCGAGGCCACCGACGCCATTGATCGACTGTATCTTCTGCTTGATCACGTCCTTTGCGATCTGGGTCAGCTCGCGCTTGGGCATGTCGGCGGACAAGGCTATGGCGATGATGGGCGCTGCACCGATGTCCACCCGCTCGACCACGGGAGGTTCGAGATCCGTAGGAAGGTTCTTGAGCGCGCTCGATACCTTGTCGCGGACGTCCTGCACCGCTTGGTCCGCCTTGCGTTCGAGCTCGAACTGCACGACCACGAAGCCCACGTTTTCCATGGATGTGGAACGCATGGTTTTGATGCCGTTCACTCCGCTGATGGATTCCTCAAGTTTGTCGATGACTCGTGACTCGATGGTTTCGGGGTCGGCGCCTGGGTAGACCGCGGTGATCGTGACGATGGGGAACTCCACCTCGGGATACATGTCGACCGAAAGCTGCTTGTATCCCCACACGCCGAAGACGGCGAGGACGCTCACCATCACTGTCGCGAAGACGGGACGTCTAATGGATATGTCGGCAAGTTTCATGGCTAGTCCTTCAAGGCTGGGGTGGCCTTTTTCGCAAGCACGGGCTTGCTGGCCGGCTTCGAGGCCGTCTTGGCCTTGCTGGCCGCGGGCTCGACCGGGGCCGGCTTGCTCGCGGCGAAAGAGACCTCTGCATAAAGGCCCGAGCGCAAGCCGTGATCCTTGTTGGGAAGTTCAGCGATGGCGGAAAAGGTCCGGGTGCGAGGATCCATCGCGGCAACCACGCGGGTCAGTCGCGCGTCCAGGGTCTGTCCGGTGGCAGGAAAGCGAACCTTCACCACGTCGCCCGCTTTTGCCTTGTTGAGGTCGGTCGAGGGGATCTGGATGCGCAGATCCAGCGGGTCGACCTCCTCGACGATGACCAGAGGCGTGGCTGGCATGACCGAGGCATATTCACCTTCGTTGACCAGGCGCTTGACGATGATGCCGTTGAACGGCGCGTGGATGGTTGCATCGCGAAGCGCCTTGCGTCCTATGGCCACCGCGGTCTCGGCCTGCAGAACGCCGGCCTGGGCGCCCTTCAGACGGGCGTCGGCCATGTCGAACTGAGCCTGGGGGACGGCCTTGTCGTCGAGCAATGCCTTGGCGCGGTTCCAATCGAGCTTGGCGGAGTCGAGCTGCACCTTGGCCGCCTGGAGCGCGGCTTCTGCCTGCTGCGTGCGCAAGGCAAAGTCCTGGGTGTCTAGGACGACGAGGGCCTGGCCGCTCTTCACGATGTCGCCGTCGCGCACGAGCACCCGGGTGACCGTGCTCGACACTTTCGGCGTCAAGGTGCTGCGACGATGTGCCTCGGTCTGGCCGGACAGGAATGTGCTGCCGGGCGGAGGTGGCGCAAGGGTGTCGGACGCGCCTTTGTCTTCGGTGTTGGCGGGCTTCTCGGTCGCGGCCGTCGCCGCAGCCGGCTTGGTCGTCGATTCGGTCTTGGACGCAGGTTGAGCCACTGGCGCGGCGGAAGCTGGCGGTAAGCGCGCGACCTCGCCTTCACGGCTGCACGATGCCAGGAACGCCAAGGAGAGAGTGAGGCTGACGAGTAGGGTGCGAGACATGATGCTATTCCTCTGCTGAAGGGGGTTCATTGCGCGGCCTTGACAACTTGGCCCATCGCGCGGTCGAGGTTGGCTTTCGCGAAGATTAGGTCGTAGAGCGCGGCTTGGTTTTGTCCTCGTGCGGTGGTCAATTGGGTCTCGGCGTCGAGGACGTCGAAGGAGGTGTTGCTGGTACTTTCGTAGCGCTTCTGTTCGATACGGAAGTTCTCTTCCGCTTGCTCCACGGCGTGCTTCGCGACTTCCAGGGCCTCGGCCGCCGTGGTGAGGCCAACGTGAGCATTGCGTGCATCGAGGCGAATCATGTCCTCTGCCTTGCGTCGCGCCTCGATGGCCTGCTTGAGCTGGGCCTTCGATTCGTCGACGGCGTAGTACGTACTGCCGCCCTCCCACAGATCCCAGGACGCGGTGGCCCCGACGAACCATGCTTTGGGGAGACCCAGCAGTGATGATGTCTGGCGGGTGTAGTTCGCGACAGCATTGACCTGTGGCACGAATTTGGACTTTGCCATGCGAACACCCGCGTCGGCCTGGTCGATGCGCGTGGCGATTTCCTTGAGCTCGAAGCGAGTGTCAGCGGCTTGCTGCTCGGCTTGCCCGACAGGAATAGGGGGCAGAACTGCTGGATCGCCGGAAACGTCCATGATGTCGATGTCCATATCGGGAGAGCGGCCCATGAGGGTTGCGAGGCGACCTCGCGCCAGGCTGACCAAACCGTTTGCCTGGATGAGGCGCTGCTGGGAGGACGCAAGGCCAAGTTCGGCGCGAAGGACGTCGTTCTTGGCGACGGCGCCGCGGTCGAAGAATGTGTGCGCCCGCTTTACCTGGGCGGTCACCTGCTCAACGGACTTTGCGGCGACGGCTGCCATGGATTTGGCCTGAAGCAGTCGGTAGTACGCTTCGGTCACCTGGAAGGCCACGTCCCGACGGGCGCTCTTTCGCTTGATCTCGGCGACGTCGATGCCGAGCTTGGTGAGAACGTTGGCTTCGCGAATGGTCCATAGCGCGCCGATTGGCTGGGCAAGTGTCACGCCCATGGTGGGCGAAACATGATCGGATCGAACAGGCTAGGCTGCTGGGTTTGCGGATTCGTTGCCCACTGACAGTTCGTGCATTCGCCGTATAGCAATCCGAAGAGTGGGGACGACATCTCTTTGTCCCATCGCTGAATCCCCGCATCGAGCTTCAGCCGCGGGCTGTAGCCGCTGCGGGCCTGGTTCTTCTTCGCGACGGCCACCTCGACTTCGTAGTTTGAGCCCGCAATCTCGGGGTTCTCCTTCAATGCGACGCCTACGCACTGATCCAGTGTCAGAGTCTCAGCTTGCGCGGCGAGTGGGGAGAGGACCGCCGTGAGGAGGAAAGCAATTCTGGTCTTGGTCATTTCTTGCGTGCTCCGGTCTTAGGCTTGCTGCTTACGCCGTGGAAGAAGAACTCGGTGAGAACGGGGCCGTAGTCGACGAAAGAGCGGGGCTGCGATTTGTCGCCCCATTGATGGAAAAGGCCGAAGGCCATTCCGAAGAAGAGGCGCGCGATGACCTGTGGATCGTTCCCGCCCAAGTCTTCCGATTTGGCGTTTCGTTGTAGCCAAGCCGCCAAGGCGTCGATACGCCGTTCGAAGTTGCTGTGGAAGCTGCGCCCTTCGGCCGAGCAATGATCGCCAGGCACATCCTCCGACACGAACGTGGTGAACATGTCACGGCGTTTCTCCGCAACTTCGAGCTGTCTGTGTAGCACCAGCTCGAAGCGCTGCCGGAAGGTGAGGCCGCTTGGCACGGGCTGCTCGAACACCTGCACATACTCGTCGGTCAGGTGATTCGACATCGCCTCGACGATTTCCTGCTTGCTCTTGAAGTAGGTGTAAAGCGACGCCGCCGTGTACCCCGCCTCTCGCGCGATGTCCTGCATGGTGGTGCGATGCAGCCCCGACCGCGCGAAAGCCTGCACCGCCGCCTCGAGGATGTCGAGGCGCGCATGGGCCATTTCCCGTTCCCGTCTTTGATCGGACTTCATATCGATCTTTCGAATCGTGTCTATTCGTTTTCGAACCCATGTTCAGTTTGCCGAATGAATATTCGGCGGTCAATAGGATTTGTTCGGCGGGTTCGTTCCCCCTTTGCGCGCGCCTCTCACCGTCCGGAAACCGCAGGAGAAATCGCGCGCGACGTGTCTGCACGAACGAAGGGCGGCGAGGTTTTGTGGCTCAATCTGCGAGAAGCTCTTGAACCGCCAGCACCGAATGTATAGTCTCCCGAGATGCTGCTTGACACTCCTTTGCGCGAGGCTCTCACCTTCGACGACGTCCTGCTCGTCCCGGCGGAGAGCGAGGTTGTTCCCAAGGATGTCGATGTTCGTTCGTACCTGACGGCGAGCATCACCCTGGCCATTCCCATCCTGTCTTCGGCCATGGATACCGTGACCGAGGCCCCGACCGCCATTTGCATGGCAAGGGAAGGGGGACTTGGCGTCATCCACAAAAACATGACCATCGACGAGCAGGTGCTCGAGGTCACCAAGGTGAAGAAGGCGGAGACTGGCGTGGTCATCGACCCGGTCACCATCGATCCGGAGCAGAAGCTGTTTGCGGCGCTCGAGCTCATGCGCCGGCATCAGATTTCGGGCCTCCCCGTGGTCGGGCGCGACGGCAAGCCGGTCGGCATCCTCACCAACCGCGACGTTCGCTTCGAGCGCAACCTGGACCAGCCAGTGCGCGATGTGATGACCACCAACCTCATCACCGCGCCCGAAGGGATGAGCCTGGAAGGCTCGAAAGAGCTGCTGCACAAGAACCGCATCGAGAAGCTGCTGGTGATCGACAGCGCGGGCAAGCTGCACGGCCTCATCACTATCAAGGACATCGAGAAGGCGCAGCAGCATCCCAACGCTGCCAAGGACGAACTCGGTCGCTTGCGCGTGGGCGCTGCGGTCAGCCCCAGCGCGGATATGCAGGCACGCGTGGCAAGCCTGCTTCACGCCGGCTGCGATGTGATCTGCATCGACAGTGCACACGGACACTCGAAGGGCGTTCTCGAATCGGTCGCTGATTTGCGCAAGACTTTCCCCAAGTCGCAGATCATCGCGGGCAACGTGGCCACCGCCGATGGTGCATTGGCACTGGCGAAGGCCGGCGCCAACGCGGTGAAGGTTGGCATGGGCCCGGGCTCGATTTGCACCACCCGTGTGGTCGCCGGCATCGGCGTTCCGCAGGTCACGGCGGTGGCCGACTGCGCGAAGGCGCTGGCCAAGACCGACGTTCGCATCATCTCGGACGGCGGCATCAAGTACTCGGGCGATCTGGTGAAGGCCATCGCGGCGGGCGCTCACAGCGTGATGATCGGCAGCCTGTTCGCTGGTACCGACGAGGCGCCCGGCGAGATCATCCTTTACCAAGGCCGCAGCTACAAGCTCTACCGAGGTATGGGCTCGGTGGCCGCCATGCGCGCCGGTAGCAAGGACCGCTACTTCCAATCCGAGGTTTCCACGGAATCCAAGCTGGTGCCGGAAGGCATCGAAGGCCGTGTGCCTTACCGTGGAAGCCTGTCACAGTCGATCTTCCAGATGATCGGCGGCCTGCGGTCGGGCATGGGCTATTGCGGCTGCAGGAATCTGGACGAGATGCGCACGAAGTCGCGCTTCATCAAGATCACCAGCTCGGGTCTGCGCGAATCGCACGTGCACGACGTCATCATTACCAAGGAAGCTCCCAACTACCGCGTCGAACAGTAAGGCCCCTGCAAAACATGTCAGCCAAGCAAGTCATCCTCATCCTCGACTTCGGGTCGCAGTACACGCAGCTCATCGCCAGGCGCGTGCGCGAACAGAACATCTATTCGGAAATCCAGCCGTTCAACCTCCCGCTCGAACGCATCCGCGCCATGAAGCCGACGGGCATCATTCTGTCTGGCGGACCATCGTCGGTGTACGATCAGGGCGCGCCACGAATTTCCGCCGAAGTCTTCGACCTTGGTGTGCCCGTTCTAGGGATCTGCTATGGCGTGCAGCTCACCAGCCTTCTTCTGGGCGGCAAGGTGGTATCTGCCACCCATCGCGAGTATGGTCGTGCGACGGTCCATCTGGACCAGACCTCCGAGCTGCTCCATGGCTTCTCGGTCGGCGAGGATGTTGCGGTGTGGATGAGCCACGGCGATCGCGTCGAGGCCTTGCCGGCGGGCTTCCGGTGCCTGGGCTCGAGCCCCAACTGTCCTTTCTGCGTGGTCGAGTCCGCGGAACGCAAGTTCTGGGGCGTGCAATTCCACCCCGAGGTGGCGCACACGCCGCGTGGCATGGAGATCCTGGGTAACTTTCTGTTCCGCATCTGCAAGTGTGAGCCCAGCTGGACCATGGCCAACTTCGTGGACGAAGCTGTGTCCGAGGTCAAGCGACAGGCCCCCAGCGGTCGGGTGATCTGCGGTCTTTCCGGTGGTGTGGACTCATCGGTGGCGGCGTCGCTGGTGCACAAGGCGGTGGGGGATAGGCTGACCTGCATCTTCGTCGACAACGGTCTTCTGCGTGCGCGTGAGACGGTTCAGGTCGAGACGCTGTTCCGAGGCGCTTTCAAGATGAACCTGGTGGTGGTGGACGCGGCCGAACGGTTCCTGTCGAAGCTGGCCGGGGTGGACGATCCCGAACAGAAGCGGAAGATCATCGGGCGTGAGTTCATCGCGGTCTTCGAGGAAGAGGCTGGCAAACTGGGCGGCGCGGATTTCCTGGTGCAAGGGACGCTGTATCCCGACGTCATAGAATCGGTCTCGCACAAGGGACCGTCGGCGACCATCAAGTCGCACCACAACGTGGGTGGCCTTCCCGAGAAGATGAAGCTGAAGCTCATCGAGCCCTTGCGCGAGCTGTTCAAGGACGAAGTGCGTGCGCTCGGTGCCGAGTGCGGGCTTCCACACGACATGCTTTGGCGTCAGCCGTTCCCAGGACCAGGGCTTGCGGTGCGCGTGCTTGGACCGGTCGACCAGGCGTCGTGCGACATCCTTCGGGCTGCCGACGTGATCATCGACGAGGAAGTGCGCGCGGCGGGTCTTTACGAAAGCATCTGGCAGTCGTTCGGGGTGCTCTTGCCGGTGAAGACGGTGGGAGTCATGGGCGACGAACGCACGTATGCCAACGTGCTCGCCATTCGCGCGGTCCATTCTCGCGATGGTATGACGGCGGACTGGGTGCCGCTGCCGCACGACCTGCTCGCCACGCTGTCGTCGCGCATCGTGAACGAGGTGCGCGGGATCAATCGCGTGGTGTACGACATCTCGTCGAAGCCGCCGGCCACCATCGAATGGGAATAGCTCGGCTGTTGCCGTTCGTGCTGCTGCTCGTGCCGATCTTTGCGTTCGGCAAGGAGCCGGGCACGTTCGTGCGCAATATCGCCGGCGCAGAAGTCGATTGGTCGGCGGGGACGTTTACTGCCCAGACCGGCTCGGCTGCGGACATTCGTATGCCGGGGCCGAACTCCGCCAGGCCGGGGGCCGAACGGCGTGCACGGGGTCTGGCCGAGGATAAGTTGCGTGCGGCCTTGGCGGTCGTCGCGCCCGGTAAGAAGCTCGACGTGACGGAAGCCGTGGCACACGCCACGGTCAGTCGCACCGAATACCAGTCCGACGGCGGCGTCGTGCTCTGGTTGACCTTGCGATTCTCCGATCTAGTTGCGGCCAAGCCGTCCACCGTTGTTTTCAAGGTGGCTCGCATGCCGTTCGAGTTCGCACCTATCCTCGCCGGGGCAGGCCGCGATGGCCAGCTTGGCTTTGCGACTTACCGACCGGCCGCGGATTGTCCACGGGATGCCGTTCGGGTCGAGCGCGACGGCAAGGGCCGTTTGCATGTTCCTGCCTCGGCTGGTGATGCGGATTCACTCGCTCAAGCCTCGGTTGTGATCTACCTTGAGAAGACGCCATGACCGGCATTGCCAGATTTCTTGCCGCAGTCTGCTTGCTCGTAGCCGTTCCCGTCGCTGCCCAAACGCCCACGCCCGAGGCGAGCGATCGCATCGTCCGCGCGGAAGCCCCCATCGTGGCCGGCAACGCGGTCTCTGCGAAGAAGCGAGCCATTTCGGATGCGTTCAGGCAGGCGGTGGAACACGCGTTCGCCGAGGTTTTGAAGGAAGGCGAGCCGCTGCCGCAGCCGTGGCCGTCCGGCGTGACACAGTTGAAAGCCTCCTTGGCCAGCGCCGCGCAGAAGTTCGTGCGCAGCTACCGGTTGATCGAACAGAACACCGAAGGCGGCGTGTTGAAGGTCATGGTCGAGGCAGACGTGGACACCGTGGCGTTGCGCCGCGAAATCGATCGCGCGCGCGGGGCTGCCACGGCGCCTCAGGCAGCCAAGGTTGTAAGCTTGCTTCTGGTCGGCGGTTCGCCGAGCGCCACGCCCGTGGTTTTGCGCGCCCTCAAGGCGGCCGGCATCGCGGCGCAACTCGATCGAGCCTCGGCCGAGGCTGAGCTCATCGCCAACGGTGCGAAGCAGAACGCCCACGTTTTGTTGGTTGCAGAAACCGACAGCGATGAAGGTGCGGTCCGGGGCGCCATGCAGTTCTCCGTGAAATGCAACCTCGCCGCCAGGCTGTTTGTCGCAGGTGCGCCCACGGGTCGGCCGGTGCTGGATCAAGTCGACGAGGATCGCGGGTTTGGCGCCGAGGTGGCCGCCGCGAGGGAAGCTTGCGTAGAGCGGATCTCGGCGGTCCTGGCCCGCGCTGTGGTGGCCAAGCTGCGGGCGCCCGCGGTCGGGGCGCCCTTCGTGACCTTGCAGCTCGATATCGTGGATCCCGGCGCTATCGCGTTGGTGCTCCAGGCCTGCAAGCGGCTGGGCTCGGTGAACGCTACCGAGGCTCGTCAAGTCTCGGCCACCGGCGCCGAGATTCGTGTGTTCACCCGCATGGGGGGGCCGGCGCTGCAACAGTCATTGGTGCGCGAGCTGGCCGGCAAGCTGGCCATGGTACCGACCCAGACCGGCAATGATCTGCTGGTCCTGCGTGTGCGTAATCCCGATTCATCAGCCCTCGAGGAGACCCGGTGAAGATCATGAAAGCTTTTGGCGTCGTCGCGATCCTTGGCTTGTTGCCCGTCCTCGGCTGCGCAACCTTGCACTCGGAGGGAACCGCCACGGTCCGAGTCCAGTGCAACGTGGCTGACGCCGCCGTGTTGCTGGACGACGCGGTATTTGGCCGCGCAGCCGAGCTGGCCAAGCACGACAAGGTGATTCGGGCGGGCTTCTACCGGGTCGAGATTCGACACCCGAGCTACTACCCTTACTTCACCGAAATCAACGTCCCGGAGGGCGGCACCGCGGCCATCAAGGCCGAGTTGCATCCACTGCTCGATTGATGGTTCCTTCGAAGCAGGGACAAGACTGCGATGGGGCGGCGTGTTGGTCCGACGCCGGTCGCGCGGACAAGTACGACAGTTGCAGCAACCGCACATTCTACCAGTCGGCGCTCGCTGTGCTGCTCGATGGAGCGCCGGCCCTGGCGGGACAGGGCGTGGATCTTGGCTGTGGAACCGGCTTTTCGACGGAGCTGCTGGTGACCAAGTATCCGGCGGTGGTCTGGCAGGGAATTGACGTGTCTGCGAACATGCTGGCGCTTGCCCGGCAGAAGCCTGGGCTTGCTGGCATTACGTTCCAGCAGGCCTCGGCCGAAGACTTGCCATTTGCCGATGGAAGCGTGGATGGGGTGGTCGCAAATTTCTCGTGGCACTGGTTCGGTGAAGGCGCAGGTCGCGAGGTGCGCCGCGTGCTTCGGCCGGGCGGGTGGTTGCTCGCAACCGTGCCATTGCGCTTGTTCTCGGGGGCCTCGGGAAATCGTGCCCTGGCGCGTGTTCTCTTGGTAGAGCGGCACCGCTTTGCCCAGAGGTCCAGTCAAGGGTTGCGCTTCGAGGCTACGCGGTCGCTCTTGCCGGGAAAGGTGGACGTCGCGCGGCACGCGTTGCACGTGGGGCGAGAAGTATTCTCCGACGGTCAGGAGCTGCTTCGAGTTCTCGACGGTCGCGGCGCCCTGAGCGCGATATTCGGCGACCACCCGCCTGCGGCGCTCGATATCGCGTCGCCGTTGGCGTTCACCTGGCCCTTCGCCGTGCTTCATCTGCAACGGCTCGGGTAGTCGGCTTAGGGTCGAGCCTGTCTCGGCCATCCCCTGGCGATGGCCTCTTCGCGATCGGCAACGGCCTTGATCACGAGCCTTCATGTTCGCGTTGCGCCGAGGCCTTGTACGGTTGGCACGGCAATAGCTTGTTGACCTTGGCATCATCGTCTTCAACGTTCGGAGTCTGGAGGGGTCATGTCTTTGGCAAAAGAGTCGGTAGCAATCGGGCCTGCGACGGCCAGTGCACAGATGCAGCGTGCTCTCGATGCCATGCTTGCTGCTGCTTCCACGGAGGCGCCAATCATGATGTTGGCCGCCCTAGGAGCCGAGGTTGGACGGCTCGCTCGATTCGTACATGACAATAGTCGGCGCCACCATCAGCCGTTTTTGAGCCTCTCGTGTCCCTCCCTGACCGACTTACCCTCGGCAGCCCTGGCCAAGGCGAGCGGGGGAACTGTATTCCTCGCCGAGGTCGGAGAACTTGCCCCAGAGTTTCAGGCCAAGCTCGTCCACCTCTTGGAGCCGTCTGCAAAATCCACGGTGCGCCTCATCTCGTCCACGAAGCGTGACCTTCTCGAGGATGTCGAGAAGAAGAAGTTTCGCCACGACCTGTTCTTTCGTTTGAACGTCGTCGAGATCCGAGTGCCGCCACTTCGGGAAAGACACGAAGATATCGTGCCCTTGGCTCGCCGTCTGGTTGCCTCGTTGAGTGAAGAGATCGGACGCCGCGTACCGACCTTCTCCCAGGACGTGGAGGCCATGCTCGTACAGCACTCGTGGACAGGGGACCTTTGCGAGCTCAGGAATCTGCTCGAGCACGCGCTCTTGAGCTGGCCCGGGGACGTCTTGGAGCCCGAGGCCTTTCCAGAAATTGCGGCCGCAGAAGTGTTTCGGAGGCCCCGGGTGGGCGACAACGTCACTTTGCGGGCCCTCGAACGGGAGCACATCCTCCGCATCATGAGCCGAATACGCGATCGCAAAGACGCCGCAGCCATTCTTGGGATTGCCGAGACCACACTGTGGCGCAGGCGGAGACTCTACGAGCAGACCCCCGAGACTGACACCCAGCCCGTCAAAGAGGACTGACTCTGGATGGGTTGCGAAGTGCAGTCTGCGGCGGCGATTGCTCTGCAAATCACAATAGTCGTGTTTCCCAAAGTTGCATTGGCGTGTTTCCGGCATGTTGCGGAGCCTGTGGGTGCAAGACGGGAATGCCTGATCGCCATCGATTCTCTCACGCTGCCGCGGTGATGAATGGCTTTGGAGGCCCACAAAGCCTACATGGCACGGCAGGTGCTTTCCTGAATTGCGAAGGCGCTGATTTCATCCACCCACCCGGAGGCTAACTATGTTGGACATTCTTTTCATCGCCGCCACCGTCGCGTTCTTCGCCATCTCCCTCGCCTACACCGCGGGCTGCGAAAGGCTCTAGTCATGGAAACTGCCCTGGTCACTCTCGTTTCGGCTGGACTCGTGGTCTATCTGTTCTGGTCCCTCTTGCGCCCGGAGAGTTTCTAATGGACGCCGCCGGTTGGATTCAGCTCGCGCTCATCGTCGCGGGGTTCGTTCTCATCACGAGGCCGCTCGGCGTGTACCTCGTCAAGGTTCTCGACCCCGAGGTGGGCGGGCAGCCCTGGCTCGCGCGCGTGCTAGGGCCAGTGGAACGTCTGTGCTACCGCATCCTCGGTGTGGATCCCAGGCGCGAGCAGACCTGGAAGGGGTTCGCCGTCTCGATGGTGATCTTCACGGGGGTTACGACGATCTTTACGTACGTACTCTTGCGCCTCCAGCATGTGCTGCCGCTCAATCCCCAGCACATGGCAGGTGTGAGACCGGATCTCGCCTTCAACACGGCAGTCAGCTTCACCACCAACACCGACTGGCAAAGCTATGGCGGGGAGAGCACCATGAGCTACCTCTCGCAAATGGTGGCGCTGGTGTTCCACAATTTCGCGTCGCCGGCGATAGGGATTGCAACGGCCGCGGTGCTGGTGCGTGGGATCGCGCGCTCTTCGGGTTCGACGGTCGGAAACTTCTGGCGCGACCTTATCCGCC
>Ga0302323_100000508_pt1 | contig 31093 bp, 18 predicted proteins | sample Fen_T0_3_FD_201950 | JGI IMG/M metagenome (GOLD analysis project Ga0302323, IMG submission 201950) | Peat permafrost microbial communities from Stordalen Mire near Abisko, Sweden - Fen_T0_3 | ecosystem: Environmental > Terrestrial > Soil > Wetlands > Permafrost | place: Sweden: Abisko...
GGAGCGCAACGCACCGGCGAAGGTCTCCACGTGACGTCCTACCTGCCGCTGCGTGATCACGCTCTGGATGGGCGTGTGCACGTATTCGATGGGATCCTCGATGGTGATGATGTGGCGATTCGAGGTCTTGTTGATCTCGTGCACCAATGCAGCCAGCGTCGTGGTCTTGCCCGAGCCGGTCGGGCCGGTGATGAGCACCAGCCCGTTCTGTAGCTCGGTCAGCTTCTTCACCACGGGCGGCAGGTTCAGCTCTTCGATGGTGGGCAGGCGGTTGGGCACGATGCGGAACACCGATCCGATCCCGCGCGCCTGCTGAAACATGTTGGCGCGAAAGCGCCCGACCTCGGGAAGTTCGTAGATGAAGTCGAGCTCCTGTTCGCGCTCGAAGGCCTCGCGCTGCTCGGGCGCGAGAATCTCGAGCAAGAATCGTCGCGTGTCGCTTTCCGACAGCGCCCGAAAATTGAGCGGCACCAAATCGCCGTCGTGGCGGATGACCGGCGTCACGCCCGAATGGAAATGCAAATCGCTGGCGTGCTGCTCGACCACCAGCCGCAAGAAAGAATCTAGTCGAGCCACGCTGCCCCCTTCATCCGCCTGCCTCGGCTGCCTTGACCACGGCTTCGGCCGCCTTGGCATCGGCGAGAAGCTTGGCCGCGTCCGGCCCGGCGATGACAAGCTCGAAGTTCTTCTTGTTGGCAGCCTTCATGTACGCATCCTCGGCGCTGACCAGGCCCGCGCGGTACAGCCGCTCGAGGTCGGAATCCATCGACTGCATGCCAGCCTCGCGCCCGGTCGCGATCACCGACGGGATCTGGAAGGTCTTGCCCTTGCGGATAAGGTTCGCCACCGCCTCGTTGTTGACCATGATCTCGACCGCCAGCACACGTCCCTGGTCGTCCTTGCGCCTGAGCAGGTACTGGCACATCACCGCGCGCAGGGTGTCGGCCAGCAGCGCCCGCACCTGCGGCTGCTGGCCGCCCGGGAATGCGTTGATCAGTCGGTCCATGCTGGTGTCCACCGAGACCGTGTGCACGGTGCCCAGCACCAAGTGCCCAGTCTCGGACGCAGTCAGCGCGAAGCGTATGGTCTCGAGGTCCCGCATCTCGCCAACCAGGATGACGTCGGGATCCTGTCGCAGGGTCGCGCGCAGGGCGTTTGCAAAGGAATGCGTGTGGGTGCCGAGCTCGCGCTGGTTGATGAGGCACCGCTTCTGCGCATGGATGACCTCGATGGGATCCTCGAGCGTGACCACGTGCCGAGCCGACGTGCGGTTGATGTGGTCGATGATCCCCGCCAGCGTGGTGGACTTTCCCGAGCCGGTGGGACCGCCCACCAGCACGAGACCATTCTTCAGTTCGGCGAAGCTGCGCACGATCTCGGGCAAGCCCAGCTCTTCCAGGACCGGAATCTTGTCTTTGATGATGCGGAACACGGCGGACAGGCCCGGCAACTGATGAAAGACGTTGGCACGAAAACGCAGCGACTCGGATTTTACGTCGAGCGAAAAGTCCACGTCGCGCAGGACCGCCAGATCCTCCACCTGCTTCGCAGTCAGACTGGGCGCGAGAATGCTGCGCACCTCTTCGGCGGAAAACCGGTGCGAGCTGAGCGGCACCACCTTGCCCATCTTCTTGATGTAGGGCCGCATGCCCGACGCCAGAATCAGGTCGTCCCCTTCCGCCTCGGCCAGCCCCACCAGCAGCCGCTCGAGCGGCGACAGCGAGGCGCGACTGTCGTTCGCATTCTCGCCGACGCCGGCGAAATTCCAGCGCACGAGCAGCACCCGGGCGGAAGCGCGGACACGGTGATCGCTCGCTTGCGCCAGGGGCAAAACCGCCGCCGCCTGCCCCGGTTCGTCCAGCTCCGACAGACACGCGAGGATCGCGAGCTGCATCTCCACGTCGGATTCCGCGAGCAGCGCTGCCACGTGCGGTGCGGCTTCTCCCGCGTGCATGGCCTGCAAGGCCTCGATGCACGCCCGCCGCAGCTCGGGCTCGCGCGCGAGCAGATCGAGCAGGTAGGGCACCGCCTCGCGCAGGCCGATGCCGCCGATGGCTTCGATGGCCCGTTCGCGCACCCACCAGTCTGCATCACCCTGGGCCGCACGCACCAGCGCGCCGAGCGATCCCGGATCCTTGAGCCGCAAGAGCGCATCGGCCGCGTAGCGCCGCACGATGCCCGACGGATCCTGCAGGTATGCGACCAGGTGGCGCGTAAGCTGCCGGCCCGCCATGGCCACCAGGGCATCCATCACGCGCTCGCGCACCCACCAGTCCTCGTCACGCAAGTGACGCAGAAGCCGCGGCGCCAGCTCGCCGGTGGGGTCGCCGACCTTCTTGGAAATGTCGACAGCCATGCGCCGCACGTTCACGTCCGTGCTACGCAAAAGCCACAGGATAGTCTTCGCCAGCTCCACCTTGCCGGCCAAGGCCAAACTGGTCAGCACCTCGGCGGCGCGCGTGCGGATATCGATCTTCTTGAAGTTGAGCCCTTCCACCACGACGGGCAGCACCCGGTCGTTGCCGATGGCCTCGGCCACCGCCAGCACCGCCATTCGAATCACGTGCGGCCCGGCAAACAACTTGCGCCCGAGCAGATCGATGGCACGCGGCGAGCTGAACCGGCCGATGGCCTCGACGGCAGCCTTCACCAAGTTGAGGTTCTTCGAATCGAGGAGAGGCCCCAGCGTCTCGAAGTAGTCGTCCTCGGTGCACACGGCGCCGAACGACGCGGCGGCTTGGGTCGCCACGCGCTCGGTGCTGTCGCCCAGCGCGGTGGCGATGGCCTTCGCGGCCGCGCGCAGATCCTTACCCATCAGCTCGGCATTGCCGAGGTATCTGAGAGCGAGGATCTTCTCTGCCACGTTCCCCGCCGCCAGGACCGAGGTCAGCGCTGCAATGGCCACCTGACGCCCGATGGAAACCACGACCTCCATTGCTTCCAGACGCCCCTCGAAGCTGCCTTCGCCGCAATAGCCAGACAGGGTCTGGAATACCGTGGTGCCGCCGATTTGCTTGAGCACAGCGGCTGCCGCCCGTCGGACGGAGGCGTCGCTCTCCTTGAGCACCGAGCACAGCTCGCCGTGTCCCTCGACGCTGTTCACCTTGACAAGCAGGGGGACCAGGACCGCGCTCAACTGAGAATCCGCACCGCGAAGCGCGCGCACGTACGGAAGGAACAGGGCCTTGTCGATGACCTTTTCCGCCAGGGTACGAAAGACGAACAGACGGTTGGTCTGGTCGCGCGAATCGCCTGGAAGGCCCTTGCCGAGCAGCACCGACAGCAGGCGTTCGAGGTCCTCGCGTCCGACCGCCTGCACTTCGGTCAAAAGCGCGTGCACCTGCGCCGGCCCGGGCCACCCTGCCGCCTTGAACCTTCGAAGCAGCTCCTTGTTGTCCATTGTGCTTGCTTTCGTCCGTCCAGCGCCACGGCGCAGCAGCGCCGCCTTCCTAGTATCGGTCAGCCCCGAGCCGAGCACAAACCGGCGATGATGGAATTCGCTTCTGAAGCCGGGGCGATATACTGGCGACACTTTGGAACGAACACCGGACTTGATCCTTGCTTCTGCCTCGCCGCGGCGGCGCGAATTGTTGATGTCGGTCGGGCTCGCCCTTACCGCCCTGCCGGTAGACATCGACGAATCGGTCCGTGATGGCGAACCGGTGCGTGAGTATGCAGTGCGGATGGCGGGGGAAAAGTGCGACACGGCGATCTTGCGCCTCGGCAGCCCCGCGCTGGCGGTGCTGGCCGCGGACACCGTTGTTGCCGTCGGAAGTCAGATTCTCGGCAAAGCGACCGACGAAGCCGAGTCCGCCCGTATGCTGGGGCAGCTCGCGGGACACCGGCACGAGGTGCTTACCGCCTACCGCATCCGCTTCGGCGAACGCACGGTCGAACGTCTGGTGAGCACCATGGTGCATTTCCGATCGCTCGACGCGGTGGAAATCGCGGCGTATGTCGCATCGGGGGAATGGCGTGGGAAAGCGGGCGCGTATGCAATCCAGGGCATCGCGGGCGCCTTCGTCACCGACGTGCGAGGCTCCTTCACCAACGTGGTCGGACTGCCGCTGGCCGAAGTGCTGGCCGACCTGCGCGCGCTTGAAGCCCTGCCCGGCTATCCCCCGGCCGCATTCGGAGTCCCCGGTTGACCCGCGCCGAGCAAATCGCAGCCAACCTGCACGACGTCCGTCGGCGGATGAACGAAGCGCTGCAGGCCTGCAACCGCTCGCCCGACAGCGTGACCCTGCTCGCGGTCAGCAAGACCGTGGCTCCTGAGGACATCGTCGCGGCACTCGCGACGGATCACGTGAGCTTCGGGGAAAACTACGGCCAGGAATTTCGGGACAAGCATGCAGCGGTGAGGCAACTTCTGCAGGCCAGGGCCGCGCTGCCGGTCCCGCGCTGGCATTTCATCGGCCCCTTGCAGGCGAACAAGGTCAAGTACGTCACCGGCAAGGTGGTCCTGGTGCACTCGGTGGGTTCACCTGACGTGCTTGCATCCCTCGACGCCAAGGCGGCCGCGCTGGGCATCGTGCAGGACTGCCTCGTCCAGGTGAACGTCGCGGGCGAATTGCAAAAAAGCGGCATCGCCCCGACGGCGCTGCCCGGCATTCTCGACAGTTTCGCCAAGCTCGCCGCCGTCCGCTGCAAGGGCCTCATGGTGATCCCGCCCTACGACGAGAATCCCGAATGTTCGCGTCCGCATTTCGCGGCACTGCGCCGCCTGCGAGAAGACGAACGCAAACGTGTCCGCGCGAACGTCACGCTCGACGAGCTTTCCATGGGCATGAGCCACGACCTGGAAGTCGCCATCGCCGAGGGCGCGACCATCGTTCGGGTCGGCACGGCCATCTTCGGAGCGCGCACGTGAGCGCACCATCACCATCCGACCAGCAGCACTTCATGGGCCTCGCCATCGCCGAAGCCGTACGCGGTGCCAAGTCGAGACAGGGCGGACCGTTCGGTGCGGTGGTCGTCAGGGACGGAGCAGTCATCGCCAAGGCCTCGAACGCGGTGCTGGCCAACAACGACCCGACGGCGCACGCCGAGGTCCAGGCCATCCGCGCCGCCTGTGCGATCCTGGGCTCGTTCCAGCTGGACGGCTGCGACGTGTACGCAAGCTGCGAGCCTTGCCCCATGTGCCTCGGCGCCATCCTGTGGGCGCGGCCGCGGGCGGTGTATTACGCCGCCACCCGCAAGGACGCCGCCGCAGCAGGCTTCGACGACGCCGTCTTCTATCAGACGTTGGACGGCGACGCGTCGGGTCCGCTGGTACGAGAACGGTTGGAGTCGCCCGACGCGAACGCTCCCTTTGCTGCGTACGCTGCCCTGCCCGGCAAGGTCCGGTATTAGTTTTCTTCGTAGTAGAATGGACGCACGATGCGCTCCTTCCCCAGGCTCTCGCTTGGCTTCTTGCTGACTGTTTCCGCCTGCGCGGGCACCACCCGCCCGCCGCAGCCGCAGACCACAGCGCCGGTTTCCGACGCTGCCCGCCGGACGGATCCGCCGGCTTTTGCTCCGCTTGCTGGCCAGGACGTGCCCGTGCGCGCCGCCATGGGGCCGGGCAAAGTTCAGCTGGAAGTTCGTCAGGCTATTTTCACGGCGGCATGGACCGCCGTGCGAGACAAGGATTTCGACAAGGCCCTCGTCGACAAAGAATGGGCGCCCTTGCGCTCGAAGTACGAGCCCTTGGCCATGGCTGCGCCCGACGAAGCCACGTTCTACCGCTTGGTCAATGAAATGATGGGCGGCCTCGGGCAGTCGCACCTCGAAGTTCACGGACCGGGCGAAACGCCCGAGGAAGACAGGCCCGAACCCCAGGCGTCCTCCTCGCAGGCCGCCGCCGAGGTCATCGTGGTTGGGATGGGCACCGGCGATCCCGGCGTCATCGTGCGAGAGATTGAAAGGAAGGCCACGGTCTTCTCGGTGCGCCCCGATTCGTCTGCCGCGCGCGCGGGACTGCGTCCCGGCTACCTCGTCACCCACATCGGTGGCCGCGCCGTGGCCGACCTGCCGACATCCGTCCGTGCGCTGCGGCCAGTGGAAGAACGTTTCCGCCTGCGACGGCACGCCGCCCGCCTCTTGTCAGGGCCGGTCGGCACGAAGGTCAGCGTCCGGTTCATCGACGGCAATGATCAGCCGCACGAGACCATGTTGGTTCGAGACCCGGCCGACCGCCCGTCGGTGCAGGTCCTGCTGATGCCACCCATCGTGCCCGAGGTGCGAACCACGCATGCAGGGGACGTAGGGATCGTGGCGTTCAATTTCTTCCTACTGCAACCCATCCTGGCCGAGGTTCAAAAGGCCATCGAAAGCTTTCGCCGCAGCGGCGCCAAGGCCATCATCTTCGACCTCCGGGGCAACCCGGGCGGGTTCGGCGGTATGGCGATTCCCGTCGCTGCCCGTCTGGTCTCGCGCGAGATGAGCCTTGGCACGATTCAGTTCCGCGACTTCGCCAACACCCTTGCCGTGGCGCCTCCGCTCGACAGCAAGCCCTTTCTGGGAAAGGTGATCATTCTCACCGACGAGGGCAGCGCTTCGACCTCGGAGATCCTCGCCGCCGGCTTGCAGGAGACCAAGCGCGCCTCCGTGGTCGGCGACAACACCGTCGGCGCCGCTCTGGGCTCGACCATCGAGGCCTTGCCCGGCGGTGCGGTCATGCAGATCCCGGTCGCCGGTTTCAAGACACCGCAGGGCATCGCCATCGAAGGCCGTGGTGTGCAGCCCGACCGACGTGTCCTGGAAACGCGCGCGGCCCTGCTGGCTGGCCACGACCCTGTGCTCGACGAAGCCTTGCAGCTCGCGCATTCGGCGAGGTAGCAACGGAACGCCCAGCTTGACGGCGCCCGACTTTGGCGCCAAGCATGGGCCCCATGATCGCGCTCTTCGCACTGCTGATCGCCGTCGATGCCGGGACGCCTGTCACGCCCAACGCCCCCACCGCAACGTCGGTGGCGGCGCCGACCTTGCGTGACGCCAAGGTCGTGCTCGCCGACTACGCCAAGGCCATCGGTGACGAGAAGCTCTGGAAGAAGCACAAGAGCGTCCGCGTGAAGCGCGAGGTGTCGGTGAAGGCCATGCAGTTCGTCAGCCAGGAAGAAACTCGCGTGGTTCGCGGCGGAAAAATTCTAGGCGAGTCGCAGATGCCCGGCATGGGCACCTTTCGCCGCGGTTCGGACGGCCGGACCGTGTGGGCCGAGGATCCTATCGGGGGTCTGCGCGTGCTCAAAGATGCCGAGGCAGAAGACGTCCAGCTCGGCGCCGCGTGGAATTCCGAATGGCACCTCGCCGAGATGTACGCCAAGGTCATTTCCGTTCCGCCGCCCAAAACGGCACCCACCGGCCAGCCCTTGGAATGCGTCGAGCTGCACAAAAAGAAAGGACAGCCGACCACCCTCTGCTTCGACGGCTCGAAACACCTACGGGTCTGGGAACAGGGCGTACAAGCGTCCCAGGGCGGACAAGTTCCCTACGCCACGAGGTTTTCGGACTGGCGGCCGGTCGATGGCGTTCAGCTGTGGCATCACGAGGTCGTCACGGTCGGGCCGGTCACCATGGAAGGCCAGATCGTCGAGCTGAAATTCGACGAGCCCTTCCCTGCCAACCTATTCGCGCTGCCTCGAAAGAAGTAGCCCCGTCCTTGCATGTGGGGCGGCTTGTCCCTCGTTACCCGGTGTTTAATTAGGGACGCATGCGACTCGACAAGTTCACCATCAAGGCCCAGGAGGCGCTCGCTGCGGCCCGCGACCTGGCTGACCAGCGGTCGCACCAGGAGGTCACGCCAGAGCACTTGTTGCGCGCACTGGTGAGCCAAGAAGACGGCGTCGTGGTCGCGCTGCTGCGCAAGCTGGGCGTTGATGCCGAGGCCATCGGCCGAAAGACCGACGAGGCGCTGGAAAAGCATCCTCAGGTGCGCGGCAGCTCGGCAGATGGCTTCGTGGGACGTCGTCTCAAGGACCTGCTCGACGAAGCTACCCGTCAGTCGGAAGAGTTCAAAGACGAGTACGTCTCTAGTGAGCATCTGTTTCTGGCCATGCTGGCCAGGGACGTAGGCGACTCCACCCGCATCCTTCGCGAGGCCGGCGTCCGACGCGAGGACTTGATGAAGGCGCTGGCTGACGTTCGCGGCAACCAGCGCGTAACCGATCCCGAGGCGGAACAGCGCTACCAAGCACTCGCCAAGTACACCCGGGACCTGACCGACTTGGCCCGCAAGGGCAAGCTCGACCCCGTGATCGGCCGCGACGAGGAAGTTCGGCGCTCCATGCAGGTTTTGTCCCGGCGAACCAAGAACAACCCGGTGCTGATTGGCGAGCCGGGCGTGGGCAAGACCGCCATCGTCGAGGGCATCGCCCAGCGAATCGCCTCGGGCGACGTGCCCGAGTCGCTCAAGGACAAGCGCATCCAGGCGCTCGACCTCGGGGCACTCATCGCCGGGACCAAGTACCGGGGCGAATTCGAAGACCGGCTCAAGGCCGTGCTGAAAGAAATCGCGGCGGCCGACGGCAAGATCATTCTGTTCATCGACGAGTTGCACACCCTCGTCGGTGCGGGCGGGGGCGAGGGCGCGGTCGACGCGGCGAACATGCTCAAGCCTGCGCTCGCGCGCGGCGATCTGCGCTGCATCGGCGCGACGACGCTGGACGAGTACCGCAAGCACATCGAGAAGGACAAGGCCCTAGAACGCCGGTTCCAACCCGTCGTGGTCGGCGAGCCATCCCTGCACGACACCATCGCCATCCTCCGCGGACTGAAGGAACGCTACGAGGTCCACCACGGAATCAGCATCCGCGATGCCGCGCTGGTGGCGGCCACCCGACTCTCGCACCGCTACATCTCGGGCCGCCAGCTTCCCGACAAGGCCATCGATCTGGTCGACGAGGCTGCCAGCCGCCTGAAGATGGAGATCGACTCGCTGCCCGAGCCCATCGACCAACTCGAGCGTCAGTTGACCTCGCACCTCATGGAGCAGTCCGCGCTGTCGAAGGAAACCGACGACGCCTCGAAGAAGCGCCTTGCCCAGCTGGAAGCCGAGACCGCCGAGCTGCGCGAGCGGGCCTCGGCCATGAAGCTGGTCTGGCAGCGCGAAAAGCAGGTCCTCGGTGAAATTCAGAAGCTCCAGGGGGACATCGAATCCGCGAAGACCGACTCCCAGGTCGCACAGCGCAAGGGCGACCTCAACCGCGCCGCCGAGCTCCGCTTTGGTCGCCTCCCCGAGCTCGAGAAGCAACTCGCGGCAAAAAGTGAAGTGCTGAAGACCGCGCAGAAGTCGGGCTCGTTCTTGCGCGAAGAGGTCACCGAGGAAGACATCGCCGCCGTCGTGTCCAAATGGACCGGCATTCCCGTCGAGAAGATGCTGGAAGGCGAGCAGACACGACTCGGCAACATGGAGGAGCGCCTGCATCAACGCGTGGTTGGCCAGAATCCGGCCGTCGAGGCAGTGGCCAACGCCGTCCGTCGCGCACGCACGGGCTTGCAGGACCCCAACCGCCCCATCGGGTCGTTCATTTTCCTCGGCCCCACCGGGGTGGGCAAGACCGAGCTGGCGCGCGCGTTGGCCGAGTTTCTATTCGACGACGAGACGCACATGGTCCGCATCGACATGTCCGAGTACATGGAAAAACACTCGGTCTCGCGGCTTATCGGCGCTCCGCCCGGCTACGTCGGCTACGACGAAGGCGGGCAGCTGACCGAGGCGGTTCGTCGGCGTCCTTACTCCGTGGTGCTGTTCGACGAGATCGAAAAGGCCCACGGCGACGTGTTCAACGTGCTCTTGCAACTGCTCGACGACGGTCGCCTGACCGACGGCCAGGGCCGCACCGTCGATTTCAAGAACACGGTCATCCTGATGACCTCGAACGTGGGCAGCCACAGGCTGCTCGGCGAGCATCCCGACGTCGACGCAGCCATGGACGAGCTCCGCCGCACCTTCCGTCCCGAATTCCTGAACCGGATCGACGAGATTGTCGTATTCGAGCGCCTGAACCGCGCCGACATTGATCACATCGTCGACCTGCAGATCGAGCACTTCCGTAAGTTGCTCGTCGAGCGAGACCTGGACATCGCACTTCTGCCTGAAGCGCGCGCGTTCTTGGCCGATAAGGGCTACGATCCCACCTACGGTGCTCGCCCGCTCAAGCGAGCCATCATGACCTATCTGCAAAATCCGCTAGCCAAGCAACTGATTGCTGGCGCATTCCTACCCGGGGATACCATCGTGGTGGATCGTGCTGGCGAAGGGCTGGCCTTCCACCGCAAGGTCAAGGACATGGAAAGCAGCAGTGCCTGATATGAAGGATCTCTACGCAATACTCGGCGTTCCGGAAAACGCGGACGCCGACACCATCAAAAAGGCCTACCGCAAGCTGGCCAAGCAGAACCATCCCGATGCCACCGGCGGCGACAAGAAGAAGACCGAACGCTTCAAGGAAGTCGGCGACGCCTATGCCGTGCTGTCCGACGCGAAGAAGCGCCAGGAATACGATCGCCTTCGGCACGCGCCGGTGGGCGCCGACGGCATGCCGCAAGGCTTCGATGCCGACTCCTTCTCGCAGATCTTTGGTGATTTCCGCGGCGGCGGTGCTGGCGGCGGCGGTGGTTTCGGGGACTTTGGGGACCTGTTTTCATCGATCTTCGGCATGGGCGGCGGGGGTGCGGGCCAAGGCCGGGTTCGCCAGAGCCGAGGCGCCGACATGCAGGGCACCCTCGAGCTCAGCTTCCGCGAGGCTGCCCTCGGCACGCGGCGGACCTTGCGCACTGGCACAGGACAGTCCGTCGAGGTCAACGTTCCCGCAGGCGTCGAGAGTGGCGCACGGCTGAGGGTGGCTGGTCAAGGCGCGCAGGGACCCCGCGGTGGGCGTGCGGGCGACCTGTACCTGGAGCTGACGGTGGCGCCCGATCCGCACTTGCGGCGAATCGACCGGGATATCGAGCTGACCTTACCGCTCACCGTTTCCGAGGCGATTCTCGGAACCCAGGTCGATGTTCCCACCGTCGACGGGTCCGTCCGTCTCACCGTCCCGCTCGGGACCTCCAGCGGGGCCAAGCTGCGACTGCGCGGCAAGGGGCCGAAAATGCCCGACGGAAGTCGCGGGGACCAGTTTTGCCGCATCGAGATTCTGGTGCCCAAGCTCGACCCCGACGACAAGGCCGCGCGCGACTTGGTGGAGGAGCTCGATCGCCACGGAAGACTCGGGAAAGTAAGAAGTTTCTGATGTGCTCACGCCCACAACCACCCCATCTCACCTACCGGTCCTTTTTGCACTCTTTTTCCGCTCGACGGGCTTGCGGCCGGCCGCTACCCCGCCTAACTTTGGGAGAGACGCATGACCCCGCCTGAAGCAACGAAATCCTTGCCCCTTCTGTCCCTGCGAAACCTGGTGCTGTTCCCAGGCGCGGTGATGCCCGTCGAGATTGGACGGCTGTCGTCCTTGCGGCTGATCGAGAGCCTGCCCGGCAAGGGCGTGCATCTGCTGGTCGGTACCCAGAAGGACGCCGACGTCGAGGAGCCCGCGGGCAGCGACCTTTACGGCATTTGCGTCGAGGGCGAAGTGGTTCGCATCGTCAAGGCCGCCGAGAATCGCGTGACCGCCGTGTTGCGTGGGATCGAGCGCCGGCGGGTAACCGGATTCACCCAGGAAAAGCCGTTCCTGGTGGCGTCCTATGAACCGCTGGTGGAGATCCGCAAAGACCCGATCGAAATCGACGGACTTGGCATGGCCGTGTACGACGTAGCCAAGCAGCTCATCGCGATTTCGCCCGACATTCCCGACGAGGCAGCGCAGATCCTCGACCAGAACAAGGATCCGGCTCGTCTGGGCGACATCACCGCCGCAACCGTGGATCTCTCGGCCGAAGAGCGCGCCTCGCTCTTGGTTGAGGTGGACGTGGCCGAGCGGTTGCGCCGCTTGCTGGTCCTACTCCAGCGCAAAGTCGAGCTCATCAAGGTCAAGCAGAAGATCGACACGCAGGTGCGCGAAGAATTCTCGAAGCACCAGCGCGAGGCAGTCCTGCGCCAAAAGCTGAAGGCGATCCAGGACGAGCTGGGCGAAGGCGACGACGGCAGTGACCTCGACACCTTCGACGAGAAGATCAAAGCGTCCGGCATGGCCGAAGACGTGGCCAAGGTCGCGCGCAAGCAGCTCGACCGGCTTCGTCAGATGGCGCAGTCGTCGGCGGAGTACACAGTTCAGCGCACCTACCTCGAATGGTTGGTCGAGCTGCCGTGGACCAAGCAGACCACGGACACCATCGACCTCGAACAGGCCCGCAGCGTCCTCGACGCCGACCACTACGACCTGCAGAAGGTCAAGAAGCGCATGCTGGAGTACCTGGCGGTGCGCAAGCTGGCCCCCGCGAAGAAGGGCCCGATCCTTTGTCTTGCGGGGCCTCCCGGTGTGGGAAAGACCTCCCTCGGCAAGTCCATCGCGCGCTCACTGTCGCGTGAGTTCATCCGCGTCTCGCTGGGTGGCGTGCGCGACGAGGCCGAAATCCGTGGACACCGCCGCACGTACATCGGCGCGCTTCCCGGCCGCGTGATTCAAGGCATGCGCCGGGTGGGCACCAAGAACCCGGTGTTCATGCTGGACGAGATTGACAAGCTGGGCTCGGACTTCCGCGGCGATCCGGCGGCTGCCCTGCTGGAAGTTCTCGACCCCGAGCAGAACCACTCGTTCTCGGATCACTACCTCGAGGTGAACTTCGACCTGTCGAGCGTCATCTTCATCGCCACGGCAAACACCCTCGAGACGATTCCGCCGGCGCTCCTCGACCGTATGGAGGTGCTGGAAATTCCGGGTTACACCCGCGAGGAGAAGCTCGAAATCGCCAAGCGGCACCTTGCGCCCAAGCAAGTCGCCGAGCACGGGCTTACCGACCAGCAGATCGTGTTCGACGACGAGACCATCACCACCATCATCGAGCAGTACACCCGCGAGGCGGGCGTGCGCAACCTCGAGCGCGAAGTGGCCAACGTGATCCGTGGCATCGCGGTCAAGGTGGCCGAAAGCGAAGCCTACGAGCCCAAGCTGACGCCGGAAAAGATCGCGGACCTGCTCGGACCGCAGAAGTTCTTCTCGGAGATCGCCGAGCGAACGGAAGTTCCCGGTGTGGCCACGGGGCTCGCCTGGATGCCGTCGGGTGGCGACATTCTATTCATCGAAGCCTCGCAGATGGTGGGCAAGGGCAACCTGATCCTGACCGGACATCTGGGCGACGTGATGAAGGAATCCGCGCGTGCTGCCCTGTCCTGGGTACGAACCCACGTGGACGAGCTCGGCATCTCACCCGACTTCGAGAAGGTCGACATTCACCTGCACGTGCCGGCGGGCGCCGTTTCAAAGGACGGCCCATCGGCAGGCGTCGCGATGACCGTCGCGCTGGCGTCGCTATTCACCGGCCGTCGCGTCCGTGGCGACGTGGCGATGACCGGCGAGATCACCCTGCGCGGAAGCGTCCTACCCGTGGGCGGCATCAAGGAAAAGGTCCTCGCTGCGCACCGGGCCGGCATCAAGCGGGTCGTGCTGCCTGACCGCAACCGCAAGGACGTCGTCGACATCCCCGAGAGCGTGCGCAAGGATCTCGACCTCGCCTTCGTCAAGCGCATTCAAGAGGTGCTGGAGCTGACACTCGAACCCGCGCCGGTCGCCGTGGGCTCGGGGGCAACGCAGCTACCCCAGGCGTCGCTGCAGGCGTAGCACTTTAGAATTCCCCCATCAGCCCCAAGCTTGGATAGACGACGAGACCGCTGAGGGCGAGATCGCGCGTGGGCGAATCGGTGATGCCGGGGGCGTTGGCCTGCGCGCTGCCGAGCATCTCGACGACGGTCAGCTCGAAGGCCACGAAGAGCCAGCGGTAGCCGAAGCCGAGGCCGCCTTGGCCGCCCACGAAGTAGGCGGTGCCCGATAGGGTCGTTCCGAGGGTCTGCGACGAGGTCTCGAGACGCAAGCCGGCGTCGAAGAATGTCGCCACGAAGCGCGGGCCGGTCCACGCCCTGAACCAGCGGTTCTGCATGCCGATAAGCAAGGGCACGTCGATTTGCCAGCGGCTGAAGCTGTCGACCTTCAGCACGGGGATGTAGCTGCCCATCGGGATGCCGTAGCTGTAGCGTGCGATGCCGAGCCCGACGTTCATGTCGAACGGCGCGGTTTCCCGGTAGAGCAGTTGGTAGCGCCCGCCGAGGCGAAGTGCCGAGCCCGCGTAGCGCAAGGAAACTTCCAGGCGGTCCGTCGGCACGTAAGCTGCCATGAAGTGGTAACCCACCGAGGGCGGGCTCAAGAGAAGCTGCATCCCCGCGCCGAACACCTGCCACTTCTCCTCGCTGGACAAGGTCTCGCCGTGACCGGCCCGACTGCCGAGGTTTTCGCCGCTGTTGACGAAATCCCCCAGGGTACCGAGTGGAATCGATCCCTCGAACCCGGCCGCCGCTGACCAGGTTCCCTTGGGCGGCACCCGCGCGGTTTGAAAGGTCGACAGCGGGGGCGCACACCCCTGCAGCGCCACGATGGCCGTGGAAAGTCCCAGCATCCTCCATCGCGAGACCGCCATCTTGGGCATGGTAGCGGAGGATGCTGCTTCGGCAACTTCGTCCGAGCGAAAACGGCCACTGCCGGCGGGCACGAAGATCCTCGCCGAGTGCCTGACGTGCGTCGCAGATGGCAACACCGACGGAACCCAGGGCTGCGCCTATCTCCCGCCCTACCATCTCGCCTCGCCCCGCGTCAGCGGGGAGAGGCCGACACGCGAAGCGTGGCGGGTGAGGGGACACCGTTCGTGACCGGCCGGTCCACGCCTTCGGCGCGACAATGACCGTCATCGTCAACTCGCCATCAAAGGCCCATCCCCAGCCTAAACAGTATTGCAACGCCTGTTTGCCCCCAGTGCCGGCGTTGAGCCAGTATTCCCCAAAAGCGGTTCGCCGACCGACCACAACGGCGGTCCTGGCGGAACCGTGTGGTACGGCACAGCCCGCGCAGAGCTTCGCATTGCACTGAGCCCAAGAGTCGGCTAAGAGTGGCGCAAAGCCGGCCGTTTTGGGCCGACTCGGCCGTGCGACCTGGGTCGCCCGGTCGCATCGACAAGGGAGAGGAACGACAGAAATGAAAAAGCTAGTTGCACAACTGGTCCTTTGCGCCGCGCTGGTGCTGCCCTCGGCCGCCTCACGTTCGGCTCGAGCCGAGAAGCACCCGACCAATGCATGCGGCTGCTACGGCGAGATCAACGCATGTTTCTGCGAGAAGAAGGCCAAATGCGGCTGCCCCGGCGAGTGTGAGCCCAAAGGCTGCGAAGAAGAGCGCCAGAAGAAGCTGCAGAAAGAAATCGACGAGGAAACCAAGAAGGCGCGGGAAGCAGAGAAGGTCCAGGCAGAGAAGGCCCAGGCAAAAGCCAAGCCGGCCAAGGGCGACGAGGAAGAGGACGATACCGACAAGAAGGCAGCCAAGGGCAAAGCGGCGCCCAAGATGACGCCGGCGCAGAAGAAGCAGCTGCTGAAGCTGATCGACGCCTTCCTGGCCGAGCACCCCGAAGCCAGCAACAAGATGATGTCCGAAGTTCGCCAGGAGCTATAGCCGTATCTCTCGCCGCCGAGTGATAGGTCGCTCGGCGACGACGGCAACGACGACGGCGGGGCGACTAGATCCCGTCCACGCCGAGGCTCGCGTCGATCATTCCGGTCAGCGCATCCAGCTCGGACGAGACATCGAGCGGCCCAACGGCCACGTCGGGGACGCTATCGACGCTGAGCCCGACCTCGGCCGCGAGATCGTAGCCCCTCGGGGCGTCGGCGGAACCGACATCGAGCGTGGCGCCTCCGTCGAGCACAGGGGCAGCCTTCACGTCGTACGAGAACATCGGCGTCGGGAATGCCCAGGTACATCCCTGCGACGTTTGGAACGTACCCGCGGCGTTCAACACCACGTGCCCGGGCACATTCGACCAGCTATCGATGGTCATCTGGTAGCTGATGTTGTTGCCCGATCGGGTGGTTTTGAATCTGGGACTGTCGGGCGTGGAGAGCCCGGCGCTGTGCCCGTCCCCGTGAAGCAAGTCGAAGCTGTAGAAGTCGGCGGGCGCGTTCACAACCGTGAAGCTGTGAACGATGGCCCGGTTGACCACGCTTCCGCCCAAGACGGGGAGCAAATTGGAGAGCTTGAGGACACCGGGCTCGTTCGCGGTTCCACAGATGCCGCTGTCCGCACCGGCGCCACTGTCGCCGCTGTCCCCGCAGGCTACCAGCAGGGCTGCACCCAACGTCAGACAATGAACCGCTCGGCCCCCAGTTTTTTTCATTAGAACACGATACCAATACACTCGCTGGTGCACCCGCTATCGCCGTTCTTCGCGCCATTGTCGCATTCTTCGCCCGCGAGGCCGTCGACTTTTCCGTCACCACAGTAGTGCGGCTTCTTGCAACCCGGCCCGCAGCCGTTGGCCTGTCCGTACTTGGACAAGTTCACGCCATCGTCGCATTCCTCGCCGAACGCACTGTCTACGGTGCCGTCGCCGCAATAAGGCCCGGTGGTGCATTGGGTGGTGCAACCGCCATACGTCGTGTCTGAATTGTCTTTGCCGTTGTCGCAGGTCTCGGTTCCGTTCACCACGCCGTCACCACACTTCGGCGAGCACACCGTGTGCGTACGGTTGAATTGACCTACCGTCAACTTGTAGCTGGACCGCGACTGTCTTCGTTCGGCTTGGAAGATGACGATCTCGTACGTCTTCCCCACGGTCATCTTGAACGACGCCGCCGTGGCCTCGTCCAGGGTGATGACACCGTTGGCAGCCTGGTGTACGCCACCCAGATCGACGGCAAGCTGCCCGTTCAGGAATACCCACACGTCGTCGTCGCCCGTGAAGTTGAGGGTTTCGCCACCTTGGAAAACGAACCAGTAACGGACTTCGCTGGTGAAGGCGAAGTTGTGTTTGGACCGATCCAGGTCGCAGGTTCCAAGGTAAGGCACTTCCGGGCCGTCGGGCGCCGCCCACCCACGGTCATCGAGCGGGAAGAAGGCCGGCGTCTGCCAGGCCCCGCCGGTATAGGTTCCGGAGTGATCGTACATGAACGTCCCGCCCGCTTGGCGGACCAGGGTCAACGTGTCGACGACGACCTTCGAGTAGGGTGAATCGTGATACCAAGACTTGAAGTCGTCGGCGTTCGTGGTCATGGACCTGGTCGTATCCACAGTGTCGTCGTAGACCGGCTTGCGATCATCGCCCAGCGTGCTCTTGACGATTCCAGTGATCACCCGGTTCGATGGCTGCGGCACTTCGAAGTTGGGATGGGGGGGCGGATCGGTAATCTTCGCGGTCTGCGGGATCATGTCGCGGTAGACGATGGGAACGATGAAGTCGGAATTGGCGCCCTCCACCTCTTGCTTGCATTCCCAGTCCTTCTCCAGCTTGCAGTCCGCCGAGCAGCCGTCGCCCGAGCGTTGATTGCCATCGTCGCATTCCTCTTCAGGCAGCTTGAGCCCGTCTCCGCACGGTGAGGTGCAGCCGTCGGTCCCCACGCACACCGGCTCGGACTTGCAATCCGTGGTGCAACCATCGCCGGGGATGGTGTTGCCGTCGTCGCAGGATTCGGCGCCTTCCTTGATCTTGTCGCCGCAGACTGTCTTGTGACAGGCGGTCCCGGCGGTGGGGCACGCGAACCCGGGCTCGACCTTGCAAGCGTCGCTGCAACCGTCGCCGGCCGTCAGGTTGCCGTCGTCGCACCCTTCGTCGCCAGTCAGAAGCCCGTCTCCGCACTTGGGTTGGCAGCGCAGGCCGGCCCCGTGGCATTCCCAACCCGGCTCTACGGCACTGCAGTCGGCGGCGCATCCGTCCCCGCCCTCGGTATTGCGGTCGTCGCACCCTTCGTTGCCAGAAATGCGCCCGTCACCGCAGACTACCGTCGACTTGCACGGTTGGCCCGGCGTGATGCAGATCCAGTCGGATTCCTCCCTGCAATCGGCGCTGCAGCCGTCGCCCGGCGTGGTGTTGCCGTCGTCGCATTCCTCGTTGCCTTCCACCTGGCTGTTGCCGCAGACCATGGGGATACAGTTGGTCTTGATAGTGGCCGTGCAATAGACACGGGAGCCGTCCCCAGCCGGAGGCACGTCCACCGAGAAGAGCAACACGTCTTCGCGCTTGGTATCGTCTGGGAAGACCTGCACGGGCAAGTCCGGACCCGCGTCGTACCAGGTTGGATTGAATGCAACGCCGCCGTTGTTGCAGCCCACAAGCGCCGCGCTTGCCAACAATACAAAGAACAATGTCCTCGAAGAGTCGTACATCACCATGACCTCCACCGAAGTGGTTGCCGGGCCACCGAAAGGTTTCGTTCTGTCATAATCTGTTTGGGTTTCATAGCCAGCCGCGCCCGCCGATGGGGCCGCGATCACTGTCGGACGCGGCGCAAGTGAATGAGTCCAATCTACGCCAACGCGAGACCGAGCTTCAGCATAAAAGTCGATTGCCCAGCATAACGCATGTGCGAGACGCTATGCGTCTTGCGTGAGCGTCCGGCGTCACCTGGTCGCGAGCCTCTCCAGGTAGATGGTAGTCGACGCAGCCACCAGCTCGACCTGCGCGGCCAAGGGCCGCAAGAAGGGCGGCACATTCGGACCGCCGGGCGCCACATTCGGACTGCTGGGCGCCACAATTGCGAGAACGCGGGCGGGATTCTCCCCCAGCCACCCGTGTACGACCTCATTCACCTCATCGTCGGTCAGGCTGCAGCCGATGGCGACCAAGCGGTCGATCTGGGCGAGGCTGGCTCGGAAGTACTCCAGCCAACGCCTTTGCATGAGTTGTGGATAGGGGTCGGTCAGTTGTGCTGCGCTGGCCAGCAAGGTTCGGCCGAGCACCTGAGGCTGGTTCTGCGCATCGAGGTACGGAATCCGGTTCGTCACCACCAGACTGTCCCCTACGACGCTCGGCACCAGGCTCGGGTCGAGCAAGCCCTCGTTGGCGATCTGCAAGGCGTCGATGATCGCGTCGAAGGTTTCTTCCTTGGGCAATAGCCGAATGAGGTCGCGACCGTCGCCAAACGTGAAAACGTCGAGCGCGCCGTGCAACTTGAGCAAATTGATGCCCGGCCATCCGGCCCTGAAGAATCCCAGCCGACCGCTCGCCATCTCCGCGTCGGTCAGCAACGCCGCCGACAGTGTCGCGATCGGCTGCCCAGCAGCGTTTCTGCAGGGCAAGGCCACGCGGCGCTCGGAAAAACCGCAGCGCACCTCGATGCCGAAGAGCGCGGCGATGCATTCCACGAGCACGTCGTGGTTAAGCGAAAAGATCCACAGCGGCCGGTTGGCCCGCGCCAAGTGCGCCAGCCCCTCGAAGTACTGCAGGCCCTCGCGGTACGAATCGCGCCGCTCCACCTGGCGGCGATACAGGATCTGAGACACCAGCTGCGCCATCCAGGCGTAAAGCCCATGGTACGCGGCCGCGTGACCTTCGCGCGCGTCCTCCAGGTACTGTGCCTCGAGGTGTTTCAGCAAGGCTTCGTAGTCGAACGTTTCGGGCGAAAGCCGGCCCACGACGTCTTCGATTACCTCGTCGGGGTGGCCCGAGCCCCGTCCCCGCCAAGTCGCATTCAGGCGCCGCAGCGAATCCGGATTCAGCCAGGCCAGAAGCTCGGCGTTCACGTCTGCGCGCAGGGGCATGCCCAGCTCGCGGGAAGCGCCTGCGCCAAGCAGTAAAGCGGTCAGCACAGGCGCAGACTATAGTTGCCCCGCAGCGACCGAAAGCGATTTCGATAGCAGGCGACGCCTACGCGCTGGCGGTCTTGTTTAGGTAGTTGTGAATCCCCACCGCGGCCTTCTTGCCGTCGCCCATGGCCAGGATGACCGTGGCGCCACCGCGAACGATGTCGCCCCCTGCGAACACACCGGGGATGCTGGTCATGCCGTTCTCGTCGGCGATGATATTGCCCCACTTGTTTAGATTGAGGCCTGGCGTGGCTTGCGTGAGCAGAGGATTCGACTTCGTACCCACCGCCTCGATGAAGACCTGGCAGGGAACGTCGAATTCGCTGCCCTCGATGGGAACCGGCTTGCGACGGCCGGACGCATCCGGCTCGCCCAGCCCCATGCGCTGGCAACGAACCGCCCGCACCCAGCCGGCCTCGTCGCCCAGCACCGCGACCGGATTGGTCAGCATCTCGAAGCGCACGCCTTCCTCCTTGGCGTGGTGAACTTCTTCCACGCGCGCGGGCATTTCCTTCTCCGAGCGCCGGTACACCAGCACCGCGGGATCTGCTCCCAGGCGTCGCGCCGTGCGCACGGCATCCATCGCCGTATTCCCGCCGCCGACCACCACCACGCCCTGTCCGCGCAACACCGGCGTATCCGCCTTGGCGCCCAGGTACGCGCTCATCAGATTCACGCGCGTCAGGTACTCGTTCGCCGAATACACACCCTTGAGGTTTTCACCCGGGATGTTCTGGAACACAGGCAGCCCGGCGCCGTTCGCCACGAAGACCGCGCCAAAGCCTTCCTCTTTCAACAGATCGGCCAGCGTCAGGGTCGCGCCGATGACCACGTTGCATTCGATCTTCACGCCCATGTCTTGCAGGGTCTTCACTTCCTGGTCGACAATCGCCTTCGGCAATCGGAACTCCGGAATGCCGTACACGAGTACGCCGCCTGGCCTGTGCAGCGCCTCGAACACGGTCACGTCATAGCCCAGCTTGGCCAGCTCGCCCGCGCAGGTCAGGCCAGCCGGGCCGCTGCCCACCACCGCGACCGTCTTTCCCGTCGCAGGCGCCAGTTGCACGGTGCGCGTAAGGTTGTTGCGGGCCCAGTCCGCCACGTAGCGCTCGAGGTAGCCGATGGCCACCGGCTTGCCCTTCTTGCCCACCAGGCACAGCTCCTCGCACTGGGTCTCTTGCGGACACACGCGGCCCGTAATCCCCGGCAAAACGTTCGCGGCATACAGAAGGTTCGCCGCGCGCTCGAGGTCGCCCTGGTCGACCGCGGCGATGAAGCCGGGGATATCGATGCCCACCGGACAGCCCGCCACGCACTCGTGGTTCTTGCAGGCCAGGCACCGCTTGGATTCCAGCGACGCCAGATCGGGCGGCAATCCCAGGTTCACCTCACGAAAATGCTTCGCACGTTCGTCGGGTGGGCACTCGGGCATCGCCGCGCGCTGAATCTTCATTCGTTCGGAAGCCTTCATGGGAAACCTCCTGCTGGGGGAAATCGTGGTTCGACTACTGCGCCCGGTCCTCGGCCATGGCGGCTTGCAGCTTGCACTGATGGTCGTTGTCGTCCTTCAGCTTGTCCCAAACCGCGCGCTCGTGCTCGCGGTACGCGGTCAGACGATCGGTCAGCGAGGCGAAGTCGACCTCGTGGGCATTGAACTCGGGGCCGTCTACGCAGGCGAACAAGTTCTTGCCACCCACCGTGACCCGGCAACCGCCGCACATCCCCGTGCCGTCGACCATGACCGGGTTTAGCGAGGCGATGGTCAGGATTTTCTTTTCGCGCGTGACGTTGGCAATCGCCTTCATCATAGGCACCGGGCCCGCCGTAATCACCGCGTTCACCGGCAACGCCGGGTCCGCAATCAATTCGCCAAGCTTGCCTGTGACGAAACCGTTGTAGCCGTAGCTGCCGTCATCCGTGCATGGATAGACCGCATCGCAGAGCTTCTTCAGTTCCTCTTCCAGGATGACGTAGGGCTTGGACCGGCCGCCCATCACCGCCGTCACGCGGTTGCCCTTCGCCTTCAGCGCGCTAGCCTGTGGGTAAATCACCGCCGTGCCGACGCCGCCCCCCACCAGCACCACGTGCCCGAAATTCTCGATCTCCGTGGCCTTGCCCAGCGGGCCGACCACGTCGCTCAGCGCATCGTCGGCCTTCAGCAGGCACATCCGCTCGGTGGTTGCGCCGATGACTTGGACCACCAACGTAATGCTGCCGCGCTTGCTGTCGCTGTCAGCAATGGTAAGCGGAATGCGTTCGCCACCACTGTAGGCGCGCACAATGACGAAGTGCCCTGGGCGATGCCGCGACGCAACCCTGGGCGCCTCGACCTCGAACCGCCTGACCTTCGGCGCCAGCCATTCGGATTTCAGAATGCGAAACATTCGAATACCTCACTTCCTAGACGCGCGGTCTCCAAGCAGAACCGCGGTACTTCTACCCCACGTGCGGGGGTTTCCTCAGCAAAAATGATGGACCCCAGATTCCGAAAATACCGGTTTCTACAAGAAAAATGGCATCCGATCTAAACTGAGCTGGTGTGGCTTACCAGGCCACTTGAGATACGAAGCGTGCTTCCCGACGAACCAAAGCAAGTGATCGAAGGCCGGTTCCGGCTAGAGGGCGAACGAATCGCCGGCGGGATGGGTATGGTCCACCGGGGAACCGACCTGGCGACCGGCGAGATCGTCGCCGTCAAGATCTCGTCCAGCTTCGGCTCCCAGCTCGGCGAACGCTTCCAGCAAGAGGCGAACTGCCTCGCCACCATCGCCCATCCAGCCATTGTGCGCTACATCGCCCACGGCAAGACCTCGCAAAGCGAGCACTTCCTGGTCATGGAGTGGCTCTACGGCGAGACCCTCGAGGATCGCCTCGCCCGTGGCCCCATCAACCTGGGCGCCACCATTCAGATGGTTCGCCGCGTGGCCGAAGCCCTGGCCATCGCCCACCAGCACGGCGTGATCCACCGGGACATCAAGCCGGCCAACATCTTCCTGCCCGAAAAGGACATGTCGAAGATCAAGCTGCTGGACTTCGGCATCGCCCGCCGCTTGTTCGACCCGCCTTCGCTGCGCCTGACCCAAGCCGGCTCGGCCCTCGGAACGCCCATGTACATGTCGCCCGAGCAAGCCCAAGGCTCGCTCGAGGTGGATGCCCGCGCCGATGTTTTCTCACTCGGCTGCGTCTTCTTCGAATGCCTCACCGGCACCCCGCCCTTCATGGCCGACAGCACCACCGGCACCCTCGCCCGCGTGGCAGCGGAAGAAACCGTGGACGTGGACGCCCGCTGCCCCGGCGTTCCCAGGGCGGTGATCGAGATTCTGCGTCGCATGCTGGCCAAGCGCCCGGGCGATCGCCCGGCTTCGATGGCCGAAGTGCTGGAGGCGCTTGGCCGCCTCACCGGCGAGCTTCGCAACACGGGCATCATCCCCGTCCCGCGCAAAGAACGCAGCGCCCCCCACGGCGCCTCGCCCCTGGTCGCCACCGGCGAGCGCCGCCTGGTTTCGGTCATCGTCGTATCCCCTCGCAAGTCCGCCGCCACCCCGCCCCCGCTCGATCCCAAAGCCACCCTCAGCGACCTGGGCAAACTGCTCGCGCGCAATCTCTCGAAAGCCGAGGCCGAACAGGAACGCATGGACGCCCTTTCCGGTGACGTCAGTGCCTTCGGCGCGCAATTGCACTACCTCGCCAATCGCTCGCTCGTCGTCACCCTGGTCGGCGAAGTGCAATCCACCCCGCTCGACCTGGCCATGCGCGCCGCCCGGTGCGCCTTGAAGCTGAAGACGGCCCGCCCCGAATCCACCATGGGCATTAGCCTCGGCCACGCCATCCGTGACCAACAGCTGCGCACCGCCGACCTCATCAACCGCGCCATCCGTCTGCTAAGCACCCAGCACCTGGGCGCCATCCACGTCGAGGCCGAGGTCAAGCGCCTGCTGGACGCCCGCTTCGAGATCGTGGTCGAGCCCGACGGCCGCGCGCGCCTGCTGTTCGAGAAGGGGCTGCGCGACGTGCCCCGCACCGTCCTCGGCCGCGAAATCCCTTGCCTCGGCCGCGAGCGCGAGGTGCGCGAGCTGGAGGGTTTCTTCGAAACCTGCACCGAAGAGAAGGAAGCCCAGGTGGTCGTCATGAGCGGCTCTGCCGGTTGCGGCAAGTCCCGCGTGGCCCACGAATTCCTCGAACGCCTGCGCGACAGCGGGCAAAGCTTCGAGCTGCTCATCGGCCGCGGCGACCCCATGCGCACCAACGTGTCTCTCGGCCTGGTTTCGCAAGCCCTGCGCGGCGCCGCCGGCATCACCGGCACCGAGCCCGAGGACATTCAGCGCAAGCGCCTTTTCGCCCATACCTCGCGCTTCCTGCCGAGCCAGACCGCCGCCACCACGGTCGCTTTCCTGGGCGAGATCGCGAACATCCCCTTCCCCGACGACGACCTGCCCCAGTTGCAGGCCGCCCGCCGCGACGCCCGCCTGATGGCCGACCAGACCGTGGCCGCGTGGATGGACTGGCTGGAAGCCGAGGCCGAGCACCATCCCGTGTTCGTGCTGCTGGAAGACCTGCACTGGTGCGACATCGCGAGCGTGAACTACATGGATTCCGCCATGCGCATCCTGCGACAGAAGCCCGTGATGCTGCTGGCCCTGGCCCGCCCCGAGGTGGACGAGCGCTTCTACGGCCTGTGGCGAGACCGCCGCGTGCAGCGCGTGTCGCTGGGGCCGCTTGGCAAGCGCGCCGCCGAGGACATGATCCGCCGCGTGCTGGGCGAGGTCGCGCCCGACAAGATTGCTTGGCTGCTGGACCACGCCCAGGGCAACCCGTTCTACCTCGAAGAGTTGTGTCGCGCCCTCGCGCTAAGCGGTGACGTCACCGCCATCCCCGACACCGTGCTCGGCACCGTGCAAGTGCGCTTCGACGCCATCGGTGAAGGCTGCAAGCTGGTCCTGCGCGCCGCCAGCATCTTCGGACAAAGCTTCCTCGCCGCCGGCGTGAAGGCCCTGGTGGGCGACATGCACGACGAGGACGTGGACCGCTGGCTAGAGATCCTGGTGGACAAGGAAATCCTGTTCTCCCGGCCGCTGGGCAGTGCCCGCCAGCACGTCTTCCGCCACGCGCTTCTACATCAAGCTGCCTACGCCATCCTGACCCCCAAAGACGAGGTGTCCGGTCACTACATGGCCGCCGACTTCCTCGAGAAGAGCGGCGAGCGCGAAGCCATCGTCCTGGCCGACCACTACGAAAAGGGCGAACAGCCCGGCCACGCCATCCGCTGGCTGCGCGTCGCCGCGAACCAGGCGATGGAGGTGGACGATCTAGCGGCTGCGCTTGCGCGGGTCGAGCGCGGCGTGAAGCTGGGCGCGACGGGCGACGACTTGGCAGAGCTGCGGGTGGTGGAGTCGGAGGCGAGATTCTGGAAGGGGGAGTATGTGGAGGCGGAGAGGGCGGCGCGGGAGGCAGGCGATTGCATAGATCCTAAGCTCGCAATGCGGGCCCTTAGCGCGCTCCTTGATGCCCTTGGCTATCAGGCGAAATACGAGGAAATAGCCAAGCTCTCTCGCCGGTTGGACTCAATGCCATCGGAGCCTGGTCTCTTGGTGCCATGGCTGAGCACCAGGTACTACTTGGCGTCCTATCTCGCGAGCGCCGGGGAGTCTCAGATCAGGGCCAATACGCTTGCACTGTTAGAAACGCACCGTAATAGTCTGGACTCTGTTCTATCGGCTAGGATCGATGGGTTGAAAGCTCACTTGGCGAAGTCGGCAGGTCAACTGGGCGAAGCCCTAGGGCTTTGGCAGCGTGCCTCCGAATCTTTCGAGCGTGCAGGACACAAGCGCGCGGCAACAGAAATGTTTGGAAATGTTGGCTGTGTCCTGATGGAGGTTGGTCAACTGGAGCAAGCCGAGTCTCAGATGAGAAAGCTCCTGGCAACAGCCGAGAGAATGGGACTCAATCACATGCTGGGCGGCACGTACTACATGCTATCCAACATTCTCGCGTACAAAGGCTGCACGGACGATGCACGCGCATTCGCTGCGCGTGCGATCGAGTGGTGCTCAAAGAGCGGCGAGCGGCATTTTCTCACGTATGCCAGACTCTACGCATCCGTCATCGAACATGCTGCCGGTGACTTTGCCGCAGCGGAGGAACATGCTCGGGTCGCACTCGAAATGGTCCAAGACAACAGCTCACTGCGCCCGTTTGCACGAGCGCTGCTTGCCCGTGCGCTGCTCGGAAACCGGGACCTTCCGGGTGCAATGGCGCTGGCGGAATCTGCCTACAACGAACTAGAACAGCTCGGCAACGTGCAGGACGGCGAAACGATGATACGTCTGGCCTGGGCTGAGTCCTTGTTCGCTAAGCGAGATCTTTTCGCAGCGCAAACAGTTGCGCGAAAAGCTGTGAAAAAGATCAGCGCATTGTCCGACAGCATTTCCGAGACAGGCTGGAGGGAATCGTTTCTCACCCGCATTCCCGAGAACCGCAGTCTCATTGAATTGGCGCGAATGGTGGATAACCTACAAGACTCCGAAGGACCTCCAGGTCCGCAATAACAGAAACGCCGTCCTCTCGAGACGGCGTTTCCGTTCAGGTCAGCTGCGGGTGGCTCGAGCTATCTCGGCCAGGTACCTCCACCGCTGCGAACCTTGGTCTTGACCTTGAGTCCTACTGCTTTCTTCATGGTCTGCTCCTCGGTACGAGTTATTGCACCAGCCAACTCTATTGAACCAAACTATTGTGCTTCTTTCAAGTCAAATCTCTGTCGGTTTGCCAATTACGTGGCGTATTGATTGAAACGCCATTGTTAACTGCCGACAGTGTCCCACACAATTCAATTGCTGACTGTTCCAGTAGGGTCACACTGTCAGACAGTGACTGCGATCGTCAGAACTTTGACGGCCCAATCATTCCCGACTGTTGGAGCGCAGCGCTGCCGTTGACCGTCATAAATTTGACGCCTACATAGGGCACCGTTCCACACAGGGTTGCACAGTGTGTCCTTGACTTCTTGCTGGCGTCTTTGTCTTGGCGCCGCATGCCCCGTCCGGATGAAAAAAACTTCTTGCGGCAGCGTGGCAGCTCCCGCTTTGTGCGCCCCCGGGTTGGATTTTCCCCGCGACGGCCCCGTTGATCGGCCTGGGCGCTTGCGCTGGCGCCGAGCCCGGGCTATGAATCGACCTCCCCGGGCGCGTAGCTCAGTTGGATAGAGTATCGGCCTCCGAAGCCGAGGGTCGTGGGTTCGAATCCCGCCGCGCCCACAAGTTCCTGCCTTTTTCGTCGGCATCCCCGGGCTTGTGGCTTTGTGATATCTCCAGGGTGACCGTGAAGGGGCAACGCCACATCGAGACCCAGGCAGATACGCCTTGTCAGGCGGCCATGCAGCGCTGCTTGGGCGAGCGTTTCGAGGTGGAGGGCATGGTGGGCAGCGGCGGCATGGGTGTTGTTTTCCGGTGCCGCGACCTGCTGGACGGAAGCCCGGTGGCCCTTAAGTTGTTGCAACGGCGTGAATACCTGGCGGTCGAGCGTTTCGCCCGCGAGGCGGCCACCCTGGCCACCCTGATTCATCCCGCCATCGTCCGCTACATCGCCCACGGCATCACGCCCCAGGGCGAGCCCTACCTGGCCATGGAGTGGCTGGACGGCGAAACCCTGGCCGACCACATCGACACCCGCCCGCTGGTCCCCAAGGCCGCTGCCCGCCTGGGTGCCAGGGTCCTGCAAGCCCTGGCGGTAGCCCACGCCCACGGCATCATCCACCGTGACATAAAACCCTCAAACATCTTCCTTCCCGACGGCGAGCTGGACCAGGCCAAGCTGCTCGACTTCGGCATCGCCCAGCGTTCGCAGGACGCCTGGCAAATCACCCGGCCGGGAGGCGCCATGGGCACGCCCATGTACATGGCCCCCGAGCAGTTCCGCAACGGCAGCGACGTGGATGGCCGGGCTGATGTGTTTTCCCTTGGATGCGTGCTGGTCGAATCGCTGGTGGGGCAGCCGCCGCGCCTGGTGGTGCGCGGTCACGGGCGGACCTTTGCGTGGGAAGATGGCGGCCTGCACTGCCTGGAGCAGGCCGCGCCGGCCCCTTTGCGGGGCCTCCTAGAACGCATGCTCGAGCTGGCCCCGGACCAACGCCCGTCCGACGTGGAAAGGCTATCGCGCGAGCTGCGCCAGGCCGCGGACCAGCTCTCTGATGGGGCTGCCCAGCCGAGCCCGACCGGCAAGACGACTACCCTGTCGGGCGCCGAACAGCGCATCGCCGCCGTGGTCGCTGTCGCGGGCATCCCAGGTGACGGCGCCCAGGGGCCTCGATTCGCCGAGCTGGCCGCATCCCTGACCGCCCACGGTGCCAAGCTACAGCGAACCGCCGACGGCGTTTGGGCCATCGTGCTGGCCACACCGGCCGTTCCAGGTGATCTGGCCGCCCAGGCCGCCCGCTGGGCGCTGGACGCAAGGACGGCCCTGCCCGGTGCCAGCCTGGCCATCCACACCACCCGCACCGACCGAGACGATGCCGTTACGCTGGCCAGGGCCGTGCAGGAGGCCACCCAGCTGGCCGCCGCCACCGACAAAGGCGCCATTGGCCTGGATGCCCCCTCCGCGCGCCTGCTGGAAGACCGCTTTCAGCTGCAGCCCCTGCAGCCCCGGGAGCCCCTGATCGAGGGTCGTTGCCAGTTGCTGTTCGAGCGCGACCTGCGCGAGGTGCCGTGCACCCTGATGGGCGAAGCAATTCCGTGCTTCGGCCGGGAGCGCGAGATCGCCTTCGTGGAGGCTCTGTGGCACGAGGTGTGCGACGCCTCGACGGCCCGGTCGTTGGTTCTGACCGCGCCCGCGGGTGGCGGCAAATCACGCGTGCGCCACGAGGTGTGCCAGAGCATCCAGGGCGAACTGCGGCCCTTTGCATTTCTGCTCGGCCGAGGCGACCCCATGCGCGACGCCGCCCCCTTCGCCATGCTGGGCCCCGCCGTCCTGGCCGCGGCTGGCATCAGCGGCGGCGAGCCGCACCCCGTGCAGCGCGAGCGTCTGCTGGCCCACGTGACCCGCCTGGTTCCCGCGGACAGCGCCCTGCGAACCGCGGCCTTCCTGGGCGAAATCGCCAGCCTGCCCTTCCCCGACGATGACCTGCCCGCCCTGCGCGCCGCCCGCAAAGATGCCCGCCTGATGGCCGACCAGCGCCTGACGGCATGGCTGGAATGGCTGGAAGCCGAGTGCGCCCGCCAGCCAGTCTTGCTGGTGCTGGAGGACTTGCACTGGGCCGACGCCCCCAGCGTGGCCTTCGTGGACGCGGCCCTGCGCGTACTGGCGGCCAAGCCCTTCTGCGTGTTGGCGCTGGCCCGCCCCGAGGTGGATCGCCGCTTTCCGAACCTTTGGTCCGCGCGCAATCCCCAGCGCATCGACCTCGGCCCCCTGTCCCCACGGTCGAGTCAGCGCATGGTCGAGCACGTGGCCGGCGCCATCCCCGAGGCCAGCGCGCGCTGGATCGTCGACCGCGCCCAGGGAAGCCCGTTCTTTCTGCAAGAGCTTCTGCGTGTGGTGGTCGAGGGCGGCCAGGTGGGCGACGACAGCAACCTGCCCGACACCGTGCTGGGGATGGTGCAGGCCCGTCTGGACGGTTTTGGCCCCGAGGCAAAACTAGTCCTTCGCGCGGCCAGCGTGTTCGGCCAATCCTTCCGCGCCGCCGGAATCCGAGCGCTGCTGGACGACGACAGCCGCCAGGACGTGGACCGTTGGCTGGACATTCTGGAGGCACAGGAAGTGGTGCTCTGCCGCCACAGCAACGAGCGTCGCGAATACGCCTTCCGCCACGCCCTGCTCCGCCAAGCCGCCTACGAGCTGCTGCCCCCCGAGGCAAGGCGCGTGGTGCACTTGCTGGCCGGCCGCTTCCTGGAACAGTCCGGGGAACCCGACGGGAGCGTCCTGGCGGATCACTTCGAGCGAGCCGGGGAGAACGCAGCAGCCGTGAAGTGGCTGGTGCTGGCCGGGCAGCAAGCACTGCAGGCGAATGACGTGCGCGAAGCCCTAGCCAGGGTGGCGAGAGCGGTGAGGTTGGGTGCGGAGGGGGAGGAATTGTGTCAGTTGAGGCTCGCTGAGGCTCAGGCACGGTATTGGAAGGGGGAATATACCGACGCCGAGAAGGCAGCTCGCGAGGCTCTGAATACGCAAGACGAGCGAACGAAGCTGCTTGCGCTGACGGCCCTGTTCAACGCGCTTGGACCACAGGCGAAGTACGGGGAGATCGGGAAGCTGTATCCGGTGGCGCAGCCGGCGCAGTCGGCGTTGATCAATAGTTGGCTCGAGGCAATGGACTCTGGCGCAGCATATCTGTCGTCCGGTGTCGATCCCAAGTACCACGAAGACATGCTGCAACTATTCGCCCAGTATGAAGGTCGTTTGGACGCAGTGATGGTTGCGAAGCGCGAGGTTCAGAACGCTTCCCACGCGCGCATTTGTGGCTCCTACGCCAAATCTATCGATTGCGACAGACAAGCCGCTGCTTGCTTCCGCTCGGTCGGCCTTCGATTGGAGGCCTGCGTTTCGCTGGGAAGGGCTGCAAATTCGCTGTGCGAGGTGGGCCAGTTCGAGGAAGCCGCCAGCGACATCCGGGAGGTTGTCGATTTTGGGTTGAAGGCAGATTTGAAGCACCTGCAGTCCGGAGGTTTGGCGATACTCTCGAACTGCTTGGGGTATCAGGGGCTCTTGGAAGAGGCTCGCGACCCCGCCATGCGTGGAATAGCCACTGCCCAGGAACAGAACGATCGCCGCTTTGAAGGGTTTGCCCGCGTGGCGCTTTCGATCGTCGAATACTTGGCGAAGGAGTACGTTCAATCCGAACAAGCCGCCCTCGCCGCCATCGCGACCTGGGAAGCCGTTCCATTTGCCCGCCCCTTCGCCGTTGCCCTCCTGGCCCGTGCCCTCGTCGCCCAGGGCCGCGCCACCGAAGCCCTGCCCCACGCGCGCGAAGCCTACGCCCAGCTCGAAAAGATGGGCGGCGTCGACGACGGTGAAGCGACGATTCGCTTGGCCCTGGCCGAATGCCTGTTGGCCACCCGCGATCGCGAAGCCGCCCAGGCGGCCGTCGCCAGCGCGGCCGCGTGGTTACGATCCCGCGCCGACAAGATCGACCACGCCGCCTACCGCGAATCCTTCCTGACCCGCATCCCCGAGCACCGCCGCATCCTCGACCTGGCCCGCGACCTCGGCGTGTAACAGCCATTGCCCCGCCAGTCGATGGTCAGAAAGGCAGCCACCGTCGGGGAGACATCAATCTCTTTGGTTTCTCGCGCAATTCCCGTCATTCCCGAGGACCCCAGCACGCGCATTCCCCTCGCCCCGACGCACTCGGGGAGAGCATCAATCCCTTTTGCTTCTCGCGAAATTCCCGTCATTCCCGAGAACCCCAGCACGCGCATTCCCCT
>Ga0302323_100000510_pt1 | contig 31056 bp, 28 predicted proteins | sample Fen_T0_3_FD_201950 | JGI IMG/M metagenome (GOLD analysis project Ga0302323, IMG submission 201950) | Peat permafrost microbial communities from Stordalen Mire near Abisko, Sweden - Fen_T0_3 | ecosystem: Environmental > Terrestrial > Soil > Wetlands > Permafrost | place: Sweden: Abisko...
GTGCGTGGCGCGGCCGCGCGGGCGTCGTCGAGGACCTGCGGGGCGACCCCTCCCGTGGCGGGCAGGGGGTTCTGCACGCTGCGGATGCCGAGCGGGCGGTTGAAGAGGAGCGTGAGCGCGCCAGCGGCCACGTTGCCGGAGGGGCCGAGGCCGGTGCGGTAGGTGGCGGTCACGTTCTCGCGGCCGGTCGGGAGCCGCGCCCCCGCCTGCCCGTCGCCAAAGACCACCGTCGTCTTGCCCTGGTCGTCGATTCGCACGGCGTAGGCGCGGCTCGGCCCGGTCTGGCCGAACAAGGCCGGCACCTCCTGCCAGGCCACGCCGTTCACGCGCACGGTGATGGTGCTCGCGCCGCCGCTGGAGGTCGCCGCCGGCAGGTAGGTCAAGTTGGGCTTGGCGAGCACGAAGCGCTGGTTCTGCTGCGAGCCGTCCCCGCTGCCGAGCACCTCGCCGGCCACCGTTTGGCCGTGCGTCGCCGGCGCGACGTTCGCGTTCAGGGTCAGGGTCGTGAGATCGTACGTGTTCTGCAGGTCGTCGAGGAGGATCGCCGTGTAGCCTCCGGGGTTGCCGGTCGCGGCGTTGACGCCCGCGTGGACGACCGAGGCGAGCGTCACGATCTCGGTCTGCGTCACGCCGGGCGGATCGACGTGCACGAGCGTGGCCGGGTCCACACGCTGCCCGGTCAGCGCCACGAGCTGCCCGGGCTCGAGGCCGAGCGCCATGTGGTCCAAGACCAGCGTCGAGGCGGCGACGCTGATGGGCGAGCTCGTGGTGTACGTGTGCTGCAACGCGGCCGTGAACGTGAGCGTGGTGGCGCTGGCGGTGGAGGCGACCGCGAGGAGCGTCATCGTCTCCGACTGCGTCGCGCCCGGTGGGTCCAGGGGCTTCCCCGAGCTCGGATCCACGCGCGTCCCGGTCAAGGTCACGGTCTGCCCGGGCATGAGGCTGACGACGATGTGGCTCAGCACCACGCTCGCGCCGCTGACGGTGCTGGCGCCTGCGACCGGGATGACCGCGGGGAACGGCACGGGCGCGGCCAGCGACGTCGGCGCGAGCGGCACCGTGGGTGCGAGCGGGAGCTGCCGGCTCTGCACGTACGCCGTCGTCCTCGTGATCGGGAGCGGCGGCTGCGACGAGCCCGTGGGGAGCGCGAGCGCGGTCACGCCCACGCTCGAGGGATGGGGCGTCGGAGCGCTCCCGCCGATGGATGGCAGGGCGATCTGCGCGGCCTGATCGGCGACCGCGCTCACCAGGAAGCCGACCGGGCTCCCGCTCGGGGTCGAGTCCACGAGCACCACGGTGCTGCCGACCGCGATGCCCGACATGGATTGCTCGAGCAGCGCGACGCTCGCGCCCGTCGTGCTCGGGGCACCGAGCCAGATCGTGGAGCTCGGTACGTTGAGCGTGGCGCTCGCGGACGTGATCGTGGTGCCTTCCGGGAGCGTGCGCCCGAGGAATCCCACCTTCTGACCGAACGCGGAGACGGTCGCAGGGCTCGTCGGCTGTACGGGCACCGTGAGGGCCGCGACGATGTCCTGCACGGCGCCCGGATCCCAGCCGAGCTGGCGGAGGAACACGTCGAGCTGGGGTGCCTGCCAGGCGTAGGGCAGGATGTACGTGGCGACGTTCTCCGGCGTGAGCGGGACCTGGAGTCCGACGATGGGCTTGGGCTGCTGGGCGGTGAGCCCGGGGTTCGGCGCCAGGACGACGTTCGTGGGCGAACGGAAGCCGACCGTCGTGGTGCCCTTCACGGCATCGATCTGGACCTGCGTGACGGTGACCGCCGCGGACTGCCCGGACACCCAGAGCAACGCGCCCGGCTGGAGGGCGAGGCTCGTGCCCATGAAGGTGAGGCTCTGCACGGGGATCTGGCCCCCGCTCGTCGCGAGCTGCTGCGGCTGCGTGAGCAGCGGCCGCAGGGCGTTCCACTCCGCGCGCGCCGAGATGGCCGCGGTCGTCTCGAAGAATTGCGGGAGCTGACCCTGTACGGGCACGCTCTGCACCTGCGTGCCGATGGGGACGGTCACCGCGCCCGGCGTGCCGGCCGCGGTCTCGACCGCGAAGGCCAGGGCGGTCGCAGCGGCGAGGCCGGGGTTGAGCTGGTAGCCGACGGCGCTGGCGAGCTGGATGAGGGAGAGCCGCTCGGTCGCGGTGCGGACGTAGCCCTCGTTGGCGATGCGCTCCTGGTAGAACGTGAGGACGTCGATGACCATCGCCCAGGCATCGAGCAGGGCGATGGTGGGGTCGTCGCTCGCGCGGGTCGTCAGGGCCGCGAGCGGCCACGTGCCCGCGTTCGGCCCGCTGGGGATCGCGAACGCGCGCAGGTTGGCTTGCATGTACGACAGGCTCTGCGCGTACGTGCTGGCCCGGTACGCGAGCGTCGTGAGCTTCGCCGGGTTGTTGATCGTGCTCACGAGGACCCCGCGATGGACAGGGTCAACGCGATCTGAGGGAGCTGCGTGGCCCCGAGGCTGATGAAGGCCGTCGGCAGGCTGAAGTCCGAGGGGCGCTGCGCGGCCGTGAAGACCGTCGTCGCGCTGGAGGTGTCGATCGACGCGACCCCCGGCACCCCGGCCGCCGCGGCGAGGACCTCGCTGAAATAGATCGTCTGTCCGAGCGTGAGGTTCGCGGGGGCGAACCGGGCGGGCTGCCCGTTCGGCAGTGGCCCCGGCCCGAGCAGCGCCGCGCTGACGCTCGCCAGGACGGCGCTGGGCAAGAACCCCGGCGCGGTCGCGATGGCGAGGCCGATCTGGATCGGCACCAGCGTCGGCGGGACGACCTCGATGCTCAAGCCCGCCAGGCGGAAGGGCTCGAGGAATGTCTGCACCTGGGTCTGGAATGCGCGGTCGACCGCCAAGCCGCCCGCGCGCTGTACCACGACGGACGCGACCAGGTAGCTCCCGGTCCAGCGCAGCCGGGCCACCGCGCTCTGGACGCCAGGGCAGAGCAGCGCGGCGCTGACGTAGTCTGCACGGGTGACGGCGCGCTGCTGGGTCTGCTGGAAGGCCTGCGGCGCGTTCGTCTGCACCTGTGCGACCGTCTCCGGATCGATCCCGCCGCTCGCCGGAAGGGGATTGCGCAGGAGGACGATCCCTGGGTTCGACGACAGGACGGCGTGCGCGATCGACTCCGCGCCGACGTTGCCCGCGAGCCCGTTGCCGATCCGGTAATTTGCCTGGAACTGGCTCGTCGGATCGATTCCCTTCCCCACCGCGTCGTCCCCGAAGCGCAGGTGTGCCGCGCCCGCGTCGTCGACCTCGACCACGAAGTCTGTCGCCAAGGGCCCGCTCTCGAGCAGGTCGCGCTGGACGGTCCAGCCGGTCGCGATCGAGGCGCCCCCGGTCTGCACGAGCTGGATGGCGGGCCGGACGTCGGCCAGCTGATAGCCGAAGACGGTGCTCGCGGGCGCCTGCGGGTCGAACGCGACGAGGGCTCCTTGCGCCGTGACCACGTGGCCCTGCTGGGTGAGCGGCAATCGCGAGAGCACCGGTCGATAGGGGGCGCCAGGGACGACCGGGGGCAGGTTCTCCGGCGGAAGCGTCTGACCGTGATCGGCCAGCACGATGTTACCGCGCGCGACGCAGGCGGCCGGGCCGAGGCGGAACGCCAGCGCGTCGCCCGCGCCCCACGTCACGGTCGCCACGCCCGCGCTCGCGACAATGGACAACAAGCGCACGACCTGGCGGTGGGTCGGATCGGCGTCCTTCGAGAGACCGCTCCGGGGGCCTAAAATCTCCTCGAACAGCAGCAGATCGCCGGGCATGAACGTCGTGCTGAGCGAGGGGCTCGTGTCGACCAGCGCCGCGCTCGTCGCGCCGACCGGCTGCGCGGACGCCAGGGCGATCTGGCTGTGGCTCCCGTAAAGGAACAGCGGGTGCATGGTCTCGAAGACCTGCGCGGCGGACGAGGCCGCGGGCAGCTCCGCGCTCGGCGACATCACCGCGGGCTGCTGCGGCGTGCGCGTGAGGAGGGCCGTTCCGGCGGGCAGCTGCGGCGCCCCGCCGGGGGTCACACCTGAGGCGGCCCGCACCTCGACGAAGACGCGCGCGTTGGCGCCGTCATGCATGAAGTAGTCGAGCAGGCGCGCGTGGCGGCGCGCCGAGATCCGCCGGCGCGCGGTGCCGAGGTAAGCCTCGGTGGCCACCGCGTCTTGGTCGTAGCTCAGGTAGTCGGCGGCGTAGGCCAAGATGTCGACGAGCGCGATACTTAGGTCGGACGTGTGGCGCTCGCTCCACGCAGGTAAGAGGACGCTCAGGCGATCGAGCATCATCCGGCGGAAGCTTGAAAAGTCCTTGGTCAGGTAGTCGATGCGCGGCGCCGGGCTCGTCATCGTCATGCCTCCGTGGTGAACTGCGCGACCTGCGCTTGCCGCGTGAGCACGGTGATGTAGCGAACCGTGACGTTCAGGGTCGAGTCGGCGCCCGAGACCTCGACGGCCTGCACGTGGATGACGTCTCCCAGCCACTGCTGGAGCGCCGCCTGGATGGCGAGCTGCACCGCCGGCGCCACCGCGCCGCCCGCGGGCTCGAAGGTGAGCCCGAAGACGCCGCTGCCGAACGACGGGAGGTTCACCCGCTCGCCGGGGCTGACGAACAGCGTCTGCTCGATGAGATCGCGGATGTGCGTGGCGGGGTCGGCGTCTGCCGTCCGGCCCCGGCCGTCGATGCGGAAGGGAAAGGCGATTTGCATCAGGACCCCGTTGCGCGTGCTTGAGTGACGACGACGGTCGCGGGCATGGGTGGGACCGGTGGACTGCAGTTGAAGACGGCGAGGGAGGTCGGGACCAGCGCCGGCACGCCGTTGAGGGTCACGCGCACCGTGCCCGTGGTCCACGTCACGACGGTGCAGGGCACGACCCCCGGCCCGGGGACAAGCGGGCAGCCGGCGACGACGCCGGTCGCCGCGATGGTGGCGACCGGCTGGCCGCCCGTGGTCACCTGCGCCCCGGCGGGCGTGATCGTGATCATGCCGCCGTGAGGGCACAGGAGCTGGGCGCCGACCTGGATGAGGGTCCCCGGCATCAGAGGACCCCCAGCGCGCCGTTGTTGATGGACACGGCCGGACCGGTGAGCGCGATGCTCGCGCCGGCCGCCGTCTTGAGGATGATGCCCGCGGGCGAGATCTGGAGCATGTCTCCGGCCGCGTCCTGAAGCGTGATGCCGAGCGAGTTCATCATCAGCACCTCGCCGGTTGCGGTCCTCAAGGTGATCCCGCCGATCCCCGGTGTGTCGTCGAGCATCAAGCTCTGACCGAGCAGGGTCTGGACCATCACCTTCAGGAAGAGCGGCTGCGCGAGGGGCGGCACGTCGGTGGGCGCCGGGAAGCAGCCGCTCCAGATCGGACGATCCGGGTTGCCGTTCTCGTACTCGATCCAGACGTTGGCGCCGATCGCGGGCAGCCCGTAAAAGCCCATGCTCGTGCCTGCGAATGGCAGGCAAGGCAGCGCCCATCCGCTCGGAATGCCCCTGTGAACGCCTGGCACCGAAGCTTGAATGCGGCCCGCCTGCAGCGGATCCAGGTTGTCGATCACCTTGCCGCGGAACTTCCCCCAATACGGGGGGCCGCCGCTTGCCTCGTCTCCGCTCATGGCACCACCTCCGGCAAGATCGCACCGAGGCCCTCTCGACCCAGCGAGAACGCCTGTGTGTACTTGCCCTCCTGGACTGCGATCGTGTGCGTGACGCGCTTCACCCAGTAGAAGCCGTCGTAAGAGAAGCCCACACCGCGGACGCCGACCGGGCGCCGAGCCCGCAAGACTCCGCCGTAGCGCACGGCGTCCAACGTGCCCTCGCACGTCACGGTGTCGCGCCCCGACATCATGGCGCCGAGCATCGTCCCCAGCGCCTCGGCGGGATTCATGGTCGCGAGGTCGCCGAGGTAGAGGGTGCGCATCGCTGGGCTCGGCTCGGCCGCGAGCGGGGGGATCGCGGGGAGCGACAGCGGCGGGAGGGGCACCTCGATGCCCCCGGCCAGCGGCAGAAAAAGCGTTCCCGAGACCCCGACGGCCTCGAGCGGATCGTGGCTGAAGCTGATCGAGATCACGTTGGTCGCCGCGCCCATGTTCGCGGTCAGCGCGGACTGCGGCAGCCCGAGGCGCACGTCCGGCCCGAGGTAGCCCGTGTTCACGCCGAGCGTGAGCGGCTCGACGAAGAAGATGTACCCGTTCCGCTTCGCGATGCGGTTCAAGAACTTCAGGTCGGTCTCGCCGGCCTGCCACGGCGTGGTCTCGACGAGCAAGGGGATGTTCGCCGTGGGGATGACCGTGGGGACGATGCCGTAGGGCGCGTACTTGGCCATGACCAGCGCGGCGATGGCCGCGTCGGGGAGCTGCACATAGGGGACGTGCAGCTCCACGAGGTCCATCATCGCCGTGACGTCTTTTCCGGAGACGGTGAGCGTCGTCTTGCCGGGCTGGTCGTTCGGGGCGAACTGATGGTGCAGGATCACGCCGTCGAACAGGATCTCGGGCACGGCGCCCATGACCACCCCGATGATCACACGATTGTACGGATCGAGCGTGCCGTCGCTGAGCCCCGTGTAGTCGAGCACCGTGTCACGGCTGAGCGCGACCGTGAGCTGGAAGCCGCTCGTGCCTTCGGCGTTGCAGGTGACCTCCACGCGTTGCAGGGACTGCGCGAACCACGCCGGCGCCGGGAGCGGCACGATCTTGCCGATCCAGAGGATGACGCGGATACCGAGGTCCGTGAGGTTGAGCACGACCGTCACCTCGTGGGGAGCGCGATGGTGATGACTTGCCCGACGACGACGAGCTCGTCGGGATGGAAGGTGAGATTGCCGTCGCACACCCGCCAGAACTGGAGCGGATCGCCGACCTTGGCGGCCGTGATCGTGTCGAGGCGATCGCCCTCGCGCACCGTGTATTGGAGGAGCGTGCTCATCCCCCCGGGCGCGGGGAGGAAGCGCCGGCGCGCGTACACGACGGATTCGGTCGTGCCATCCGGCTGCGTCACGGTCACCGTCCCGCTGGGAAGCGCCGAGTACCTGCTTGACGGATCGAACATGTGCGCTCCTTTCAGATTCCGGGCACCTTGGACAGGAGGGCGCCCGCCGGAGAGGTCGCGAGCAAGGAGATCGCCTCCTTGGCCATCTGCTGGCCCAGGAAGAGGGCCCCGCCGACGCTGCCGAAGCCGAGATCCTGGTAGGTCAGGACCTGCAAGCTCAAGCTGACCTTGGCTTGGATGGGATTGAGGTTGGGGTCGAACAGCTCTTCGGTGATGCTGAGCTGGTTGATCCGCACGGGAAGCACGCGCTGAGGCCCGAAGACGAAGAGGCAGAGTGGGGCCACCGGGGGCACGACCTCGATGATTCCGATGAGCGCCAGGGCCTCGTTGGCGATCGCGAGCACAGACGGCGGATAGAGCAGCAGCTCGAGCGCCGCGAGCATGGGCCCCACGCCCAAGGAAGCCGCGACGGCGTCCCCGCCGGCGAGCGCGTCGGTGGCGTCGAGGTGGATCTCGATTTGGATGGTCTCTTTGGGAGGGCCGTTGAGACGCAGCGCCTCGGTCGTGCTCCCCATCCCGCCGCCCGCCGGCGCCATCGCGACCACCGTCCGCGTGAGGGTCTCGGGGTTGTACTGGAACGGGATGACCTGGGGGCCCGAGATCAGCGCTCCCTTGATGAGACGCGGAGAGAACGTGAAGTTGTCGTCGCTCACGGCCTGGACCTCCCGCTGGGGGTGGGAGAGGGGGGGGGATGGAGGGGTGGGGCGTAGGGCGGCGCGGAAGCGTTGGACGCTCCGGACAGCGCTCCCGGGCGCGAGCCGGTCAGGAGCGCTCGGTACACGGCCCCCGCAGCCTGCGCTCCGACGGCCTCCGGGCTCGCGCCGTGGGCGACGTGGATGGCGCCGCCGTGGTCCGACATGACCGCGCGGGTCGTGGAGGCCGCGCGCGCGGGATCCTCGGCGAGGAGCCGCCGAAGCTCCCGCTCCATCGCCCCGCCGATGCGTGCCCGGTCGTGGTGGGAGAAGCCGTGGAGCACGAGCTCGTCGATCTGGAGATCGATCTCGGCCGGCCTCATGTCCAGGCTCCCACTTCACGCTCGTCGATGGGCTTCTCCAGCTTGGCGAACTCGCTGCGCGCCGCGGACGCGAGGTGCTTCATGCCGACGGGCGCGCCGGCGTCCGCCGCGAGGAACGCTGCGTTGAGCGCGATGTTGCGGATGTTGCCCCCCGCGAGCGGGAGGCGCGCGAGCCGGCGCGGGTCGATCCCCGAGGTGGGCGTGGTCCGCGGGAAGGCTCGGCGCCAGATGTCCGCCCGCTGCTCCTCGGCGGGGAACGGAAAGTCCACGACGAACCGGATGCGCCGGAGGAAGGCGGAGTCGAGCGCCTTCTTCATGTTGGTGGTCAGGATGGCGAGGCCCCGGTACGTCTCCATCCGCTGGAGCAGGTAGCTGACCTCGATGTTCGCGTAGCGGTCGCGGCTGTCCTTGACCTCGCTGCGCTTGCCGAACAGCGCATCGGCCTCGTCGAACAGGAGCATGGCGCTCCCGCTCTCGGCGGCATCGAACACGCGGCGGAGGTTCTTCTCGGTCTCGCCGATGTACTTGCTCACGACCTGGCTCAGGTCGATCCGGTAGAGGTCGAGCCGGAGCTCGCAGGCGAGCACCTCGGCTGCCATCGTCTTGCCCGTGCCGCTCGCGCCCGAGAACAGCGCCGTCGATCCGAGGCCGCGCCCGCCCCGCTCGGCGAAGCCCCACGTCTCGTAGACCCTGGCGCGCTGCCGCTGCTGCGCGGCGATCTCGCGCAACGTCTGCTTGGGTTGAGCAGGGAGCACGAGGTCGTCCCAGCCGGCCTGGGGGGTGATGCGCTCGGCGAGGTGGTCGAGGCTCGGGCGGGCCTCCTCGACGCACGCGTCCCAGAGCGCGGGCCCGAGCGCTTCCTCGCCCCCGGAGGTTCCGTTCGCCAGCCCGACGACCAGGCTGCGCGCGATGGCGGCGTGCATGGCGGGGCGCGCGAGGTTGAAGTGCGAGACGATGCGGTCGAGCTCGCCGTTCATCCGTTCGGCGAGCGGGCCGAGCGTCTCCAGCCAGAGCGCCCGCTGCTCGGCCATCGTGGGCCGCTCGACGAAAAACCGGACAGCGTCCGGGCGCGTCGTTCGAACAGGCTCGCGGCTCCAGACCAGGGTCGGGCCTTCCACGCTCTCGACGAACGCGCGCGCCGCCCGCATCGACTCGGGGTCGTCAGCGTCCTCGAACATCACGAGGGCAGCGCTGCGCTCGAGCCTGGCGTCTCGCTCCCACAGCACCCGGAGCGCGTCGCGCTCTGCCGCCGACGCCGGAAGATCGGCGGCGCGCACGGCGTGAAGGGCGAGGCCGCTCGCCGCGCAGGCCGCCGCCGCGATGGCCCGCCCGGCGAGCGGATCGACGCCCGAGAGCTGGACGAGCGGGGCCTCGCCGTAGCGTGACAAGAGGGCGGTGACCTGATGGGCGAGCGTGCGGTGCGAAGCGAGCAGCTCGGCGGGGGGCGGGACGCGGACGAAGTGGCACCGAAGGCGCTCGTCGAGCTGCGACAGACCGACGAGGTAGTGGAGCACGCGCTCGTCGATGCGGAGCGCGCCGCGCCACGGGCCGCCGGCCGAGAGCTCGACGAGTTGGTGGCGGCGGAGCGGCCCCGAGGGGCCGAGGGCGGACCACGCCGCGTCGGGCAGCGCGGAGACCGCGAGGCCGAACGTGGGATGCACGCGCGTCGCGTCGCCCTGGGCCGCCGCGCAGAGCGCCGCGAGCCCCGAGTCGAGCTCCACTCCCGCGCAGAGCAGGAGCACGTCGCGCTCGAAACCGGAGAGCGCGAACGCCTCGCATAGCGAGCGCAGCGCCGGTGGTTCGGTCGGCTCGGCCGGCGCTTGTGGCGCGGGCCGGACACCGGCGTCAGGCTGCACCCCGAGCGGTTGAGGGTGCGCGGGAGGGGCGAGAGGCTCGAGGAGCCTGCGAATCCGGTCGAGCTCCACGCTCAGCAAGCGCTGATTGCGGGCGAGCGCATCCGCCGTCAGCGACATCATGGCAGGGTCACCTGTTGCGTGGAGTCAAAAGCGAGGGGCTTCTGTGCGAAGTTCACGAGCAGGCTCTCGACGCCGTCGACGCGGAGCCGCACGAAGAACGTGCCTGTGGGCAGCCCGGTGACCGGGAAGGAGAGGTTGGCGGTGGGGGAGGCCACGGCCGGGATGGGGACCTCGGCGTCGGCGACGACCAGCGATACGCGTTGCTGCGGCCACACCTTCGGGCTGCACACGAGCCCGATCGCGCTCGTCGATGTCCGGGGGGCCGCGGGCGACTGGATCGATGCGATGGTCGGCGCCAGGACGATCGGCAGGCCGTTGCTCGTGCGGGTCTGCGGCGTCCCGCCGCCGGTAGGCGGGGGGTCGTCGCGCCGGATCGAGACGAGGTACGGGCCCGCCGGCCACGCGGCCTGCGCGGCAGCATCGCTCGGGAGCTGGACCGAGATCGACGTGGCGCTCCGCGCCGTGACCACGGCGCTGGTGAGGGGCGTGGCGACCAATGCGCTCTGGAACCCGACGACGAGGTTGTCGCTGCTCCCGTCGAGGCTCGTGCCCGAGAGCACCACCGTGTCGCCCAATCGCGCGCTCGGCTGGCCATTGGGAGGCGCCACCGCGGTGAGGGTGGGGAACACCGGCGGCCCGATGACCGCGGCGACGGTCTGCTTGAGCACGGGCAGCGGCGCACGCAACGCCTGCGCGCTGTCGATGAGCACGACCGAAGCCTGGTACGAGACGGAGATCCGGTACTTCGCCTGGAAGATGGTCCAGAGCTTGGAGGTCTCCTCCACCGTGAGCGGCTTCGGCGTCAGGCGGACGCGCTCCTGTTGCTGCTGCAGGTCGATGCCTGTGATGGCCGCGTTGACCGCTGCCTGCTGGATGAGCTGGGGCGGCAAGATCGCGTTGTCGGCGAGCAGGCTCACGACCTCCGCGAGGGCGACGTGCGCGAGCGTGTCGTCGTTCTCCTTGCCGTAGGCCGTGATGATGTAGTTGAGGTCGAGGGCCACCGGGGGGGCGTCCGGCGGCGGCGAGCCGGTCGAGTCGGGGAGATTCTGCCGGGGAGCGTTCGTGTTCCGCCACGCGGCGTTGGTGGCGACCTGGTAAAGGAACACGTTGAGCGAGCTGTGCGTGACGTCCGTCCCCGCTTGGTCCGGCGGCACCGCGGTGACCTTGAGATCGGCCAGCGCGCTCTGGAGCGTTGCGATCTTGCCGAACAGAGAGCACAGCGCCCCCGTGACGGCAGCGATGGCGGTCGCGTTGCTCATCGTCGCCTCACGTGCTTCTGGAGGAAGTCGGAGAGACTGAGCCGCGCGGCCTCGGATGGGGGGGGCGGAGCGGAGGGCGGCATGACCGCCCGCACGTCGATCCGGCCGACATGCACGCGGATCACCGGGGCGGGCGGAAGTCCACGGGCCTGCCCGGCCGACGAGTCGGCGGCCGCGTTAGGGAGCGGAGCCCCGGGCCGGGACGAGGCTCCCCGCGAGGGAGCACCTCGCGACTGGGCGAGGGTGATCGGCACGTCGCGCGGCTGCGCGCGGACGTCCGGGATATCGCGCGGCTGACCAGCCGGTGGAGCGAGGAGCCTTGGCGCCGCCTCCTCGACCCCAGTGTCCCGACGCGAAGGGCTCGGCGCGTCGAGCCGGGCCCCGGCGCGCGTATCGAGCGCCACGCTCGCCTCTCCGGCGATGGGGGCCGGGGCCCCGGCGCCCGAGACGCCAGCCGCCAAGCGATCGGGAGAAGGGACGGCGCGAACCGGCCGGGGCGAAGGCTCGGTGCGGCGCAGGGCATCGGTCGGAGCGTGCGCAGAGGCGATCGCTTTTCCGGCGGAAGCCTCGGCATCAGGACGTGGCCGGGAATCGGAATGGGCGGTTGCGGCGTTCGGCGCTGGTTGCGAGCCGGTTGCGTCATGGATCGCCGTGCGGACGTGCGCGATCTCCCCGCGCCCCGCGATCTCCCCGCGCCCCGCGATCTCCCCGCGCCCCGCGATCTCCCCGCGCCCCGCGATCTCCCCGCGCCCCGCGATCTCCCCGCGCTCCGCGTCCGGCCCCGTGGCCAGCGGGAGACCGTCAGCGCCCGCCGGCTGGGGTTGGGTCCGCAGGATTCCCCGTGCGTCCTCGGAGACGCGAGCCGAGAGGCGATCGGCGGCGCCGCCAGTGCTCGCCGCTGCTCCCTCGGGCGGCGAGAGATGGGCGCGTGGCTGCGGCTGGACAGGCGGGATGACCAGGGGGCCGATCTCTTCGGAGACCCAGGTCTGGGCGGCGAACTCGGGTCCGCGACCGAAGCGCGGGGCCACGATCGGACGCACGAGCGGCGCGCGCCCCAAGGTTCGATCCACGAGACGTGACAGGTACGTGCTCATGCCGTCGCCATCTCCAGATATGCCTGCCGGCGGCGGCTGCTCATCGCGAGGATTTCGGCCTCGCGCCAGTGGTACACCCTCGCCAGCGCGTCGATCTCACCCAGGAGGCGCGCTGCCTCGACCGAGACTTCGCGACTCACGAAGTCGACGATGTCGAGGACGGCCTGCCACGCGTGACCGCAGGCGGGGCACGCCAGGTCGAGCAGCACCTCGGCCTGCGGGTCCTGCTCGGCCATGGCTTCCGCGAGCCGCTCCACGATCGCGACGGGGAGGTCCGCCGGAGCTATCGCCTCGTCGTCTCCGCGGAGTCCGCTGCGCCGCCAGGCCGAGAGGACGCAACGCTCGACCAGCCGTTCCAAGGCCGCGCGCGGGTCGCCGGACGCCGCGACCTCGGCAAGATCACGGCTGTCCGGGAGCCGAAACCGAAGCTGGAATCCATCGGTTTCGAGCCCATAATCCGGTCCCGAGCCTGCGGACGGCGGCTCGGCGCGGAGCGACGAGGTTTGGAGCGCGAGCTCCACGTCCACCGAGCACGCGGGGCACGCGACTTGCGCTTCGAGGGTCTCGCCGAACGTGCGCTCCCGCAACGCGAGGACGAGGGCGTCGCGTCTCCCCACGGGGAGCTCGACCAGTGCCTCCCGGCCGAGCTCGGGGCGAGCGAACCACAGGAGCGCGAGGGCACGATCGACCGGGTGTCGATCCTGCGCGAGCTCCCAAACCTTCAACATATCTGCAGCTGATAACGCGCGCATGCAATGGCCTCGAACGCAGTCTGGCTGCGACACTACGGTTGTCGGATGGGCTGAAGATCAGGGCGGGTTCACGAAGCTCGGCTCGGTGGGCTCCACCACCGATTCATCCCTCTCCCAGCCCTCGTTCTCTAGCTTGATGTGCTGGATGGCCACGGCGTTGGCGTTGGCGTCCAGGTCCGGGACGGCCTGGTATTCCGAGACCCAGCAGCGGTAGATCTTGTACGCGATCGCGAGCTGCCCGGCCTCGTTGTAGATCTCCAGGATGACGTCCTTGCGAAAGTCCTTGAGCGACGTCTCGGCGCCGAGGCCGGCGCCGTAGTTCCACACCTTGTTGGCCCAGCGCTCGAACTCCACGTCGTGGGTCACGCCCCGCTCGAGCGTGATGGCGTCGTACTCGGTCCGCCCGGGTGACTTGCGGGAGGTGCTGGGGTCGCCCCCCTCGCGGTGCTTGACGACCTCCGTCGTGCGCTTGAGCATCGTCGTCTTGCTGATCCCGGCGACGTATCGCCCGTCCCACTTGATCCGGAATTTGAAGTTTTTATACGGATCGAAGCGCTGTGCGTTGACGCTGAACTGAGCCATCGGAGACTCCTTTACCTCGGGGGCATCAAAGAACCCTGAAACGCCGCACGCTACGAGGCGTTTTGGCCGGCCAACTGTTGGATACTGATGATGACGAACTCTGCAGGCTTGAGCGGCGCAAAGCCGGCGACGATGTTCACGATGCCGTTGTTGATGTCGGTCTTCGTGGTGGTTTCGGCGTCGCACTTGACGAAGAACGCGTCCCTGGGGGACGTGCCCGCGAATGCGCCCTTGCGGAACAGGTCGTTCATGAACGACCCGACGTTGAGGCGGATCTGGGCCCAGAGCGGCGTGTCGTTGGGCTCGAACACGACCCATTGCGTGCCTCGGAAGAGGCTCTCTTCGATGTAGAGCGCCAGGCGCCTGACGGGGAGATACTTGTAGTCGTCGGCGAGTTGATCTGCGCCGCGCAGCGTACGCGAGCCCCAGACCACGCTCCCGCTCACGGGGAAGGTGCGCAGGGCGTTGACGCCGAGCGGGTTGAGCGCGCCGCTGTCGGCGTTGGTGAGCCGCAGCGAGAGACCCCGGATGCCCTGGATGCCCGTGTCGACGCCGGCGGGCGCCTTCCACACGCCCCGCTGCGCGTCGGTCGCCGCGATGATGCCGGCCACGGCGCCGCTCGGCGCGAAGAGGTCGGGTTGCCCCTGCCGCAACGGATCCGCCTCGAGAAGATGCGGGTAGTAGAGCGCCGCGTTGCGCGTGTTCGTTCCGCTCAGCCCCAGGGAAGCGAGTCCCGAGCCGCCGGTCACGACGGACGCGCCGCCCTCCCACGCGAGCGGTGGGTCGACGAGCAGGATCGCGCGCCGGTTGAAGGCGTACTTGAGCGCGCCCGCGAGGACGTTGGTGCCGGGCTGGCCGTCCTGGCCGCGAACGTCCGGCGGGATGACGAGCAGGTTGAACAGATCGGTGTTCTCGAGCGCGTAGATCCCGGTCTTCGACGGAAGGCCGGCCTCGGCTCCCGCACCGCCGAAGTAGTCGTTCTCGACGAGCGCGCTGCTGTCCGCGCCTTGGGTGAACGAAACGGGCGGAGTCGCGCCGTTGATCGCGGCGACGGCCGCGGCCCCCATGCCGCTCGTGCCAATCGCCGAGATCGGCGCGCCCCCGGTGGTGGTCACGCGGACGAACTGCGACTGCGCGGCGAGGACGCGGTCGATGCGGCGGGGGGAGGGATCCTTCAGCGTGAGGTTGTTGAACCTCTCCGTGGTGACCGCGCCCGTGGGGCTGGTTTGCGTAACGGTCAGGTTGAAGAAGTCGGCCTGAACCAGGCCCGCGCCGTAGAGCGCCGAAATATCGGAGTTCGAGGGAATGTTGATCGTGTCCGCCTGGAGGACCAGGCTGTTTCCCCACGCGCCCGGGCTCGCGGCAGTGAAGACGAGCGCGGGAATCGGCGCGGCGGCGGCCACCGAGACCTGTGCGAACCCGCCTGTGGTGCTGCTCGAAGGCGCATGGTAGAGACGGACGATGACGGCCTGCGCCCCGCCGTTCAGGAAGAAATCGCGCACCGAGTAGCTCATGGAGCTATCGCTCGTCAGCCCCCCGAAGGTGCGCTGGTAGTCGCCGTAACTGGCGATCAGCACGGGCGTGGCGACCGGGCCGATAGGCGCGCGTCCAGCGAACGCCGTGATGGAGGTCTGCACGCCCGTGATCGTGCGTACGCCACTCGGGATTTCCTGAATGTAGACACCGGGATAGGTGGGGGTAATCGTCATCGCACTGTGCCTCCTTCCGTCAATTGAACTCGATAGCACTCTAGGGCGCGCGAACGCGCGCGACTCGAGTTGCGAAACTAACCCTACGATTCAAGCCGCGAATGGCGACCGCATCTCGTCCGAGTGGCGCTCGCGCAAGCTCGCCATCGCGACACGGTGGCGCTCCTGCAAGCTCACCATCGCGACACAGTGGAGCTCGCGTATGCTCCATTCCGGAAACCTTGGTCTCGCCGACACCATTGTTGCGCCTCCCAATGGCGTTCTAACAGTCGATAGTTGGATCGACAAGGACTTTTCAAAATTTTGTCGAGCAACTCTCTCATGCGGGTGTCGCATAAGGCATGGCGCCCACGATCACCGATGATCCCGGCAATCCTTGGCACTGCCGGCACACCGTGGATGGCGACGACCGGCGGGTTGGTCCTCTCGCCTCGCCCGATGCGGTCGCGATCCATGGGCAGTAATGCCTTGTTGCACGAATTGGCGCTCGAAGTCGACTGGACTGAGATGCTGTCCGTGCGAATGCCTCCTTGGTGGGTTGAGGAAGCCGTCGATGTACTCCGAGATGTCGCGCACGTCGTTCCACTTCGCGTCGAGTTCGACCTCGAACTTGAGGGATGAGAAGACGCTCTCCGCAGCGGCGTTGTCCCAGCAGTTGCCCTTGCGGCTCATGCTCGACTTCACGCCGTAAGCAGCGAGCACCGCTCGGTAAGCAGCGCACGCGTGGTGCACGCCACGGTCGCTGTGGTGGATCATTCCCGGCGGCGCTGGCCTCCCTGCGCGCGCGCCGTAGCGCCGTGACCGCGATTGTGGCGTCCAAGTCGGCCGAGGCCGACCCTCCCACGACGCGACGCGACGCGCGAACAGGTCGAGCACCACGGCCTGGTTCGGCGCCGTGACCTCGAGCTTGCGCGCGACGACGTTCGGGGCGGTCGCGGCGGCGCCAGGTGCCGCGGGTGCGGTCAGTCGCTGACGGCAGGGCTCGGCTTGCAACGAATCGGCTGGCGCTGCCCCCCTTCGTCGACAAAGCCAGTCAGTCCATTCGCTCCGGCGGTGACGTGCAGCCCGTGGTCACCGCCCGGCGGGATGGACGACGGCGCATCCAGCGACCGCAGACAGGTGTGGCCCTGGGACAGCTCCAGCGTGGCGCGCGCATCAGGGTCCACGAACAGCGGTGCTGCAGCTTGCAGGATCCTGGCAAAGCGGATGCCTACCAGCTCGGTCGCGCTGGCGCTGGTCGCTCGGCACAGGGGAGCAAGGGGCCACGCCGGCAGCCGAAGTTCGACTGGCGCAGCCGGCGCAGGAGACAAAGGGTAGAACCGAAGGACGCGCGTGTCGTGGCCTTCCACGGCAGCGTAGCCCAACAACCCATCGCGTCGTGCCAGCGCCGCGGGGGCGTCCAGGTCGAGGCGGACGAAGGTCTGCTTTCGCATTGCGCCATCAGGGCCGGGGGTCAGTACGGAGTCGACGCCCAGCAACCGCTCGCGCATCACGGCGCGGTCCAGCCGTTCGTGGTTCGGCAGGCGCGACACCAGGATTCGCCGGTCTCGGAACAGCAGCAAAGCTCCGGTTCGACCAGCGGGAAGGATGCTGTACGGCGCAGAGGAGGAGGCAATCTCCGGAAGCGGCGCGAGCACTGCCATCGGGCGGCCCTGAGGTGAGTGAATGAATGTGCAGGCTTGTTCGTCGGCACAACGGCGAAACAGCGCACCGTCGCGCCAGGCACCTTCGAGAAACCATGCAGTCGATGCAGGGTAGGTCGCATCGTCGCCTGGCTGCGCGATGGGGAGTACAGACTCGGGTGACGCGCCCGAGAAGGACCCTCGCTGATCCTCACCCACCCAGGCGGCGCGCGCCATCCAGCGACCCCGCGATATCCTGATCGGAAGCGACGCGCGCGCGCCGGGCCCGATGAGCGACACCCATCGTGTATGCGGGACCGCCGATTTCTTCAACGGGCTCGTCAGGGGCACAGGTGCCCCGTACGGTGTGCACTGGTAGGAATCGAAAGGCAGGGTTGGCGATGGAGCCGGCTCGGTGTCCTCGGACGTGCGCGTCACCGGCGCGAGTGCGCCAGCCGTGGCGCCGGCCGCCACCATGCCCCGGTACAGCGCGCGCCGCAGATCGACGATCTGATCCTCTGACGGCGATGCAACGGGCAATGGCAGCTCTCCGGTGAATGGGCGTAGCGCTCCGCGCTCGTCCACGGTTCGCGGCCCTGCGGTGGTCTCGACCCGCACCTCGGCGCCGACTCGCTCCACGTCCCATCCACCCTCCCCACCGAGATCAACCCTGCTCCAGTGAGCGCCTCCATCACCCGTTCGTGCGAGCTGTCCCCCCTCCAGGACGACGATGCCGCGGCGCGCATCCAGGAAGACCGAGGCCAACGCGCGGCCGGGCTCCGGCAGAACGGCACGCGCAGGCGTCTCGGTTCCGTCACTCAGCCACAAGCTGCCGCTATCGTCCACCACCGCCAGTCGGCCGTACGAGGCGCGCAGCGGGCGATACGGCGGCGTGATGATACCGGTGCGTCTCACCGCACCGGCAAATGTATCGCTGCGAAACACCGAGCCATCCTGGGTCAAGAACAACCAGCCGCTGGCGAGCGGGGTGACCCACAAGATCGGGGGCACTGGCTCGGAGGCGACCAGAAGCTTCCCGTTGGCCATGCTGGCCCGCATGCCGTTCCAGAGCAGATCGCGCTCGCGGACCTCGTCGTTGAAGACGATGATCGGCCCTTCGACCGCCGGCACCTTGCCGCCGTGCGGCGCTCCTGCCACGGGCCCTTCGTGCATGGTGTGCCGTTCGCGGGATGGCACGGGGCGGCATGCGCACAGCCCCACGGCGAGCGCCGCCCACGCGAGGCATCGGCGCTCGAACCAGATCACGGCGGTGGCGCAACGTTGGTCTGGAAGCTCGTCAAGTTCATGCTGCGCAGGACCCGCTCCATCGTCGCTTGCGGCACGGCGCCACGGACGGCGGCGGCCGTACGGGTGATCAGGCCGTCGAGCACGGTGCCGGTGATTCGGCGGGCCCACTCGCGCTGCAGCACATTCGCAAGCGGGAAGTAGGACATGTGCCAGGGCTCATCGAGGTAGTGCGGGCTGGTCGGCGTGGGAAAGCCGGATGAGCTCGGTCCCGCCGATGCGTAAGGATGGAAGAAGCCAAAGCGGCCTGCCTCGGTCTCCAGAAACGGAATGACTGGCACCAAGCGGCCGGTTCCGATCCAGTCCGTGCGTGTGGCCGAGAGGATATCGATGTCGGTGCCCCAGTGATGCCGCGAGAACCCAGGCATGGACCGGGTCTGCATCGCGGTCTCGATCGCCGTCCGGATGTCGGGGTCCGTGCTCGTCCGCGTGAGGCCAGCGAGTTCGCCCGACATGATGCCGGCCTGCCCACGGAAGCTGCGCGTCTGGGTCATGCTCAACCTCGGTGGGAGAGCAGGGCTTGCGCCGACGTGCGCCGGACGCCACACGCTCCCGTAGAAGGCGCTCATGTCCTCGAAGCGCCGGGCGACGATGCGCTCCACGGCGGCGAGCAGATCCCCCCGGGGTCGGGGTCGGTGCAGCTGCTGCAGGCGCGGCAGCGGGTGGCGTGCGTTGAAACACCCGCGCGGTGATCGGCAATGTGGAATCGGAGGTGGGCGCCTGTGCTGCGGGGCCCCGCGTGGCGCCGAAGCCGACCTCGCCTTGCGATTGCGTGAGCGGACCGCCGGCCGCCAGCTCGCGATCGAGACGGGGCAGGTCGAGCGGCGTGCGCGTGATCTGATTCCACGACTTCATGTGTACGACGGGTGAGGCGGTATCTGACTGCTGCACGACATGCGTGAGCTCGTGCGCGAGCAGCCTCCGGCCGGTCGCGGTCAGTGGGGCGTATTCTCCGTCGTGAAACACGATATGGGCGCCGGCCGTGTACGCGCGCGCCCCGAGGGAACGAGCCGAGGCGGATGCTTCCGCGTCGGCGTGGATGCGGATCGCGGAGAAGTCGAAGCCGAACCGCGGCTCGAAGAACGCGCGCGACGCCGGATCCAGCGGTCGCCCCGTGCGCCGGCTCACGTCGAGTAGGTTGAGTGAAGGAAGCGTTCCGTGATGCGGTGGGCGGGGGAGGGGCGCACCGGGGCCGCCCGCCGGGGTGCCTGACGAGTGCGATCTGGGCCGTGCGTCGGAGACCACGTTCTGTGCGACGCGGTCGGCTTCTTGCTCGACGGGATCGAGGGGCGAAGAGACCCTCACCCCCCTCGGAACCGCCGGTTGGGAACTCCTGTCAGACACACTCCGGGTGGTGCCGGACCTGCTGGGTCCATTCTCTGCTGGCCGCGCGATCCGCTCCCTCATGAGTCTCCCCTGCTCTATGCCCGCGGTGACGACCCGCAGCACGCCGTGTAGTGTCCTCCAAGCTCGATGAACTGTCGAGCGCCGGGTCGCGTTGGGGGTGCCGACGCGCCCGGCGATCAGCGGCGACTGGCCGGTGATCGTGTCCGCGAGCTGAACCTTGACCGCGACGAGGGGGTGCTCCCGTCGGTGGTGTCGTTGCAATCCGCGACAGGCGGTGCTACGATAATCTTCGAGGGGTAGGGAGTGCCAGATCGCGTCGCAGTGCCAGGTAAACGTTCGTCGGCGCCCAACGCGTCGCGCGTCTCGGCATGGAGCCGGCGCGGTGATCGCGCCGAGCGCGAGGCCGATGCGCTGGCCACAGCGGCGCTGCACGGCGGTGCGGCCGAGCCGATCGCGGCAGCGCGTGGCGCCGCGCCGACGACCGGGGCACCACTGTCGGGGGAGGCGCGACGTTTCTTCGAGCCGCGGTTCGGGCATGACTTCTCGCGCGTGCGCGTCGTCGCCGACGACGAAGCCGCGGCCGCGACCCGTCGCGCCGGTGCGCGTGCCTACACGATCGGTCAGAAGATCGTGTGGGGCGGACCAGCGACCCCCGAGAGCCCGCAGGCCCGTCGGCTGCTCGCGCACGAGCTCGCCCATATCGCCGGCGGCCACACCGCCGCCGCTCCTGCGACCGCGTTTCGCGATCCGATCCTGCCCGACGACGATCAGCAGCGACTGATCAACGAGAGGTTCAACCCGCAACAGAGCGAGGGCCCGAGCGTCCCCGAGGTGACGGACCCGGCCGGCTTCACCAGTGCGCTCAAGGCGCGGGCCGCCGTCCGGCGCGCGAGCCAGCTGACACTCGCGACCGGGGTACAGACATCGCCGGTCTCGCTGTCGACCGGCGACCTGACCGACGTCACGACGATCGCGGCCAGCCGCGTTCGCACCGCGTTCGCGGGCGTGCTCGCGCCGGGGATCGATCTCGACGCCATCCGCAGCCGGATCCATTACATCCCGAGCGATCCGGGCACGGCGCCTGCCGCCGACGAGGCGACGCTGTCCGCCGGCACGCTCGGCGGCCTCGAGCTCAGCTCGGTGGATACGTATGTGTTGCTCGACGGTCCGGCTTCTACCCCCGGCACCTGCCTGAACATCATCGAGACATTCCATGTCCTCGCCGGCGGGCGCGATCGCGCGCTCTACCAGGCAACGCTGCAGGCGATCCGCGACGAGGCGCCGGCGGCGTGGCGCACGATCGCGCTGTCGATGCGCGGCTGGGATATCACGAGCGCGGCAATGGTTCAGCGCCACATCGTCCCGCAGGGCGGCGAGTTGAACGCGACGGCCCGCCGGCGCGGACGCTGGTTGAACCTCGGCACGTCGATCCACGAGATCCTCCACGCCGTGACACACCCCGATTTCGCCGCGGCGACGTTCGCGACCGAGAACCGCCGGCTCGGCACCGAGGGCTTCACCGAGCTGTTCACCCGACAGGTCTACGGCGAGATCGTGAGCGACGCGGCGAGTGACCCGGCGCTGACCTTGTCGATCGAGGGGGCGCCCGGGCCGCCGGCGATCACGCCGCCGCCGCGCCAGTCATACAATGACTACTTCGCGCAGGTGCAGGACATCGTCACGATCCTCGGCGGCGGGACCGAGAACCTGCGGCAGGCGTACTTCCGCGGTCGTCTCGAATTCATCGGCCTCGGCCGCTGGAACGAGCTCCACCGCGGTCTGCCGCCGACGCGCCGACACGCGCTCGGCGCCTCCGTGCTGTTTCAGACCGCCGGCGGCTCGCTGGACGGCAACCGTCCCTACGTGCGCGCCGACTGGGGCTACCTCGTGCTCGGCCACAGCGGGCGGGTGCAGCTCGACGTCCGCGCGGGGGCCGGGCTCACGTACGTGCGCGATGGCGACCGCATCGGGCTCGGCCCGCAGATCACCGGGACACTGCGCGGCGGCCGTCTGTTCTTGACCGGCGGCGCGCTGGTCCAGGGCAGTGCGTCGCTCGCCGGCGGCGTCTCCGACCCCCGGTTCGACGCGGTGTTCCGGATCGAGGGCGGCGCGCAGATCGGGCGCTTCCACCTGGGGCCGACGATCGAGGTGCTTGTCCCCATCAACGAGCCGAACGCGGCGCGGCGCTCGGCCCAGGTGTTCGGCGGCCTCGGCGTGTCGTTCGTGATCGGCGAATGAGCGGGCCGGCGCGCCTGGCGTGCGTTGCGCTGCTCGTCGTCGGCTGTGGTAGGCTACGCGTGAGGAGCGTGGACCCGCTGACGATCTGCCAGCTGTTGCGCGGCGAGGTGGCGCGCTGGCACGGTCTGCCGGCCGCGCACCTCCATCGCGCGGAGCTTCCCGACTGCCTCGGCCCGATCGTCGGTACCGACGTTCGCATGTTCGGCGTCGGCCGGTACGACGTCGAGCGCCACGCCCCGGCCGGTGGCGGAGGCGTCGATGTATTCGGCTGGTGGGGCGACGGACGGGTGCTCGCGGTCGACGCACGGCTGTCCACGCCGATCGAGGCTTCCGCGCTGCTCGCCGGGCTGCCGCCCGCGGATCGGACGTATCGATACGATCCACCGGAGCTCGACAGCTGGGGCGTCGTCGCGCCTGCGGGCGCTGTCGTCGACGAGGTCGTGTGGGGCGTGCGCGGCCTGGCGGTGGTCATCGTTCGTGCCGCCGGCGGCGACTCGGTCGTGCGCGTGCGCGGCTTCGAGCCCATGGACGCCGCACGCTGGATCGACGGCTTCGTCCGGTTCGTCGCCATCCCCGAGCACTGACGGCCTGCCTGTGATCGCCAGCGTGTCAGTGCCGGGTTGGATTGCCACTGCCGGGCCGGGTTGCCACGGCGCTGGATCCCAGCGAGCCGCCGCCCTGGACGTCCACCAGCCGGTACTGGCGTAGCGGACGCCCCGGGGGCAACGCGGACCCGTGCGGATCGGGTAGCTTCGCCAGCGCGAGCCCGAAGGTCGGCGGGCCGTGGCGCTCGGCGAGGTCGGCGTCGAGCTCGAACCCGGCACACAGGATCAGCAGCGCGCGCTCGAACGCGGTCAGGGAGAAGATCGCCTGGAGTCGATCGGGTCGACCTCCTCCGGGAGCAAGATAGGAAGGTCCCGTTCGAACGCGTGATCCATGATCTCGGCGATCGCGTCGGGGACCACGATGATGCGCCCGGCGCGGAGCTGGACCCCAACTTGCTCGACGAGCGCAGGGTCGCCGAAGATGTCCGGGCGCAGCGCCTCGCTGAGACACGGCTCGCGCCGCGTCGACGGCGCGCGGTCGCCTCGATCTCGAGGATGCCGAGCGTCACCCATCGGGGAGCAGCAGGCACCGTCTGTCCCGAGGTCCGTCCAACCGTAGGTACCCTTACGTTTGCGGCTTCTCTCTGCGGTACCGCCGGCAGGCCCCGCCCGGCCCGTTCACAGCCCGCGCCAGCAAAACCGCGCTTGTTTCTCCTGGCCGCCCAGGTAGTGCGCCGCCTCGAAGTGCGTGGCCTCGGGAGGACGCGTCCGCTACACTCCGGACGTAGGAGGTGCATCTGTGGGTTTTGAACGTCTGGTCCGCCCTGGTCCGCGCGAGAAATCAACTGCGGGCCCGACCAGGCCTGCGCCCAGCCCGGCAAGGCGCACGCTCGCGGAAGACGCGGATCGCCAGGCGGCGCCGGTTGCTGGCGGTGGTCTAGATCGGCTGCGGCAGGCCGCCGATGAGCTGCGGGCCGGTGGCGGTCGGCAGGGTCCGACGATCCCGGTCACAGTCGATCTGCTCTCGCTGCTCTTGCCACAGGCACCGCGACAACAACCGTCGGTGCCCAGCAAGTTCAAGAACGCGCCGTACACCGAGCTCAAGGGCGAGCGGTCGGTCAAAGGCCCGGGCGATGTCGATGAGGTTGACGCCGGGGACGTCACCCAGGGCCAGCTTGGCGATTGCGGCCTTCACGCGGCGATGATCGCCATCGCACGCACCAACCCGCAGGCGATCAAAGACCTGGTCAGCGAGAAGGGGGACGGCACCTACGATGTGACGCTGTACTTCGAGGACCACTTCTGGAACAACAAGTCGCCGCACGTCATCAACGTGAAGCCGACGTTCCCCACCGACGGCAAGGGTAACCCACTGTTCTCGCAACCCGGCGACACCGGCCCCAAGGGGCCCGAGTTGTGGGCGATGTTGATCGAGAAGGCGTTCGCCATGCACGCCGGCGGCTACGACGACGCCGAGGGCATCTGGGACAAGGATGCGCTGGATCTGCTGTCCAGTGCAGACGCGTCCGACGAGTCGGTGACCAAGTACTCCGAAGCCGACATGGGAAAAGCGATCAACGCAAAGCTGAAATCCGGTAACTTTGCGCTCACGGCGAACACCTCGGAAAGCCGATTGGATCGGTGGACGCGCTCGGACGACGAGGAGAAGGAAATCCAGAAGTGGGGAATCGTCATGGTCCACGCCTATGCGATCGTGGGCGTCGATGAATCCGCCAAGACGATCGACCTGAGAAATCCATGGGGATTCCAGGATCTCATCGGCCTGCCGTTCGCGACGTTTCGCAAGTACTTCAACACCTGGTCGGCAGTGAAGGTGAAGTAAATGAGTTCCGACGTGGCCAACCATCACATGATCATCGGGCTAGTCGCCGCGCTGCTATCGCTCAACTGTGGAGATCACAAGATGCACACGACCGGTCCGGAGATTTCCATCACCGAGGGGACGGTCGCGCCGCTGGGGGGCATTCGCGTCGGCGCGGCGAACATCTGGGAGCGCGACTATGAGTTGCCGGAAAAGACCACGCGCCACGGTCTCAGCGCCATGCTGTTCGTCAACGGCGAGAATGCGGGCATGGTGGTCGGCGAGGGCAGCGTGTTCAGCGTCGGCGGCGCCAGGTGGATCGTGCTCGGATTGACCGCCGGCAAGCCGCGCGGCGAAGTCCGCGTCGCGCCGCTCAAGTGAGCGCCGCTGCAGAGGTAGTGTCAGCGCTGCCTCCAAGCTTCCATCATCCCGGCAGGCTCGATCAGCGCTCGGTGCGGATCCGCGCAACCGCCGTGACCGGCGCCGCTTCGTGCCGCACCGATCGGACGTCTCGCCAGCCCTTCCGCACCGCGAAGATGACCGGATAGATCAAGAGCTCGAGCACGAATGACGTGTCCATGAGATCCGGCAAATGCTTGAAGGCAATGCTTAGAGGGCGGGTCGCCGAGCTCGACCAGGAGCACGCCGGCGAGCACGCCCGGCGGCGATCGCGGCGACGTGGTGCAGACCGCGCCGAGGTCGAGGGCCGCGGCGCGGCCGATATCAGCGCGGCGGTCGCCGAGGTCGAGCTCGACCAGGAGCACGCCGGCGAGCACGACCGCGGCGGCGATCGCTCCGCGCTGGTCGCCGAGCTCGAGCTCGAGCAGGAGCTCCGCGCTGGTCGCCGAGCTCGAGCTCGAGCAGGAGCACGCCTTGCGAGCTCGGCCGCGGCGGCGATCGCGCCGAGCTGGAGCTCGACGAGGAGCACGCCGGCGAGCACGCGAGCACATGCGCATCGGCGGCGCTGGCAGGAAAATAGCTGACCTCACCCTCGCCGGGTTACGGCGCACGAAGCGCTGAGCGGTCTGGGGCGCGAGCCCGGTGCGCCGGCCGCGGCTACTCGAGCTGCAGGCCGCAGTCGGAGCACGCCCCGTCGAGCAGCGCCGCGGCGGTGCCGCAAGCGGGGCACGGTAGGTGCTCGGCGTCCTCGGTCACGACGACCTCGACCGGCGCCAGGCCCTCGCGCGCCAGGTCGTCGCGCCAGTCGGCGCGCAGGAGCTCGCCGAGCCGGGCCAGCTCGGCCTCTTCGACCAGCAGGTGGGTCTTGGGGCCGCAGCTCTTGCCGCCGCCGGCGGGGCAGCCGACCAGCGCCGGGATCCCGGCCGCCAGGCAGCGGTCGCGCAGCGCCTTCATCTCGGGGATCGAGCCAGACATCGCCGGCACCAGGGGACGGCCTTCGAGGAGCTCGTCGGCCCCGGCGGTGGTCAAAGTCGCCATCTCGACTAGGCTACGGCAAACTGGGGATGGCTCCAACGGAGAAACCGGCAATGATGAACGGCGTGAAGCAGGTCAAGCTCGTGATCGTCTTGTGTGGCGTGGTGGGGCTGCTCGGCCTCGCGTTGCCGATCGGTGGGCCCTCGCTGCTCGCCGGCATGTTCGAGGTCGACAAGCTCGAGGCCGCGGTCGACGCGGCGATCTTCGTGCTGCCGCTCGCGGCGGGCGTGCTCGGGCTGGCCCGGCCGCCGATGATGCCGTGGCAGGCGGGGGTGGCGCTGGCCGCGTTCGTGCTCGGCGTCGTGCGGTTCCGCGTGTGGGAGCTGGCGGCGCACCTCGGGGCGTCCGGGCTGCATGGCGGGCTGCTGCTGGTGGCGGTCGTTGCCGGGACGATCGCCACGATCGCGGCGCTGTTGCGGCCCGAGGCGCCGCTGTGACCTGTGCCTGCGAGTGCCAGGTCAGCGCTTGAAGAACTTGTCGAACGCACGGCGCACTGCGCCGGTCTTCTTGTTCGGCTGGTAGCCGTCGTTGGAGTACGCGATGCGCGCCGACGGATCGATGCCGTAGGCGACGTAGAGCGACAGGAGGTCGTGGACCATCGCCGAGATGCCGGTGGTCCGCAGGTCGTACGACAGGCAGTAGCTATCGGGCTTGTTGCGGATCATCGCCTTGGCGATGATCATGAGGATCGTCGGATCGATCAGCTCGCCGTTGCCATCGAGGTAGTGCTTGTAGCTGAAGAACCGATCCTCGGGGGCGAGCTCGGGCGCGCCCTGGCCCTCGGCCTTGGGGGCGCGGATGTTCTGGATCGTGCGGTACTCGTGCTCGATGTACGCGGCGATCGAGTTGTTCTCGTCGCGCTTCTCGTATTCGACGAACTTGCGGAACGCGTCGAACAGGTTCTTGGGGTTGGCGTAGGCCCCGGAGATCAGATAGTAGAACACCGCGCCCAGCGAGTAGATATCGGCCGGCCGGCCGACGCTCTTGACCACGCGGCCGCGCACGTTGATCTCGCTCGGCTCGGCGAACGGCCGGTTGAGCAAGAGCTTCTTGCGCGCCCGATCGGCGGCGGCGATCGAGTACATCTCGTTGCGGTTGAACAGCGAGAACGTGTCGTTCTCGTAGATGTCGATGTAGAAGTCCTCGAAGAACTCGACCTCGGGCGAGCCCTGGGTGCAGTTGACCAGCAGCTCGAACGTGTTGGTCTCTTGCTCGGGGCTCTGGAAGTACAGCGTGCCCGGCACCTGCTGGAACCGCGTCATCGAGACGTCGAGATCGCGATCGGCGACCTTGCCGACGTTGAAGTCGGCGAGCTTGATCTTCATCTGCGAGCCGCGCAGGTTCGGATCGGGCAGCTTGACCAGGATATTGGCCGGCTTGATATCGCGATGGCAGGTATCGCGGACCAGGTGCGAGAACTCGACCGCGGTGGCGACCGGGATGATGTACTCGAGGACGCGGAAGATCCGCTCGCGCAGAGGGATCGCGAGCAGGTCGTCGCGCCGGCGCTTCTGGCGCGCGCCCTTGAGCCGCTCCTCGAGCGACATGTCGAGCAGCTCGAGGATCATGAAGTCGTTCTCGACGCGGTCGCGGATCACCGGCGGGATGAACCCGACGCTGTCGCTCTCGCCCGAGCCGAGCAGCTCGACGATGTTGGGGTGACCCTGGACGCGCTCCAGGATCTCCTTCTCCATCTGAAACCGCATCTGGTCCTCGGCCGAGACCCCGCGCTGCAGCGCCTTGATCGCGACCGGCCGGCGCAGGTTGGTCTTGGATTCGACCCAGCGCTCCTCGCCGAGGTAGGCCTTGGCGAACCGGCCGGAGCCGAGCTCGATCGGCAGGCCGTTCTCGTCGACCACGAACGCGTAGATCCGGCTGCGTGACACGTACGGCGTCGGTGGCTGTGCGATGACGCCGGAGACCTGCGACATGGGTGGGCCGGGCATCCCGGGCATCCCGGGCATGGGGGCCGCGTTGTGCCCCGTCGGACCCATGCCCGGGACGGGCGCCATCGGGCCCGGCGGCGCCGCGTACGGATGCGGCGGGCCGATGTGCGACAGCGACGGAGACGGCGCCGCGAAGTGATTGCCAGGGACGCTCGGCGGCGGACGCAGGTGGCCTGACGGCCGCGTCACCGGCTGACTGGCATCTCGCGGGATCTGGCTGAGCGAGGTCGGTTCGGCCTCGTAGTCCGCCGCAAGATCCTCGCGGATCGACGCGACCGGCGACGCGTTGCGCTGGGGGGTGCCCGGCGGATTCGAGGGCGGAGTGTGCGACATTCGGAAAGGCTAACCTCGGCGCGACGTGGGTACTGGTCGTCCTCGAGTGTAAACGAAATACGCTTCCGATCCTGGTCCGAAGTCGAACAGGATCGCATCTGTACAATCGTCTCCCGAGACCGCCACGAGCTCGCCACCCAGCGGGAACACAGTTTGTCGCGGCTCGGTGCTGCCAATCGCAACACGCAAGTGACCCAGCTCCTGGGCACGCGGGGTCACGAGCGCGATATCACTGGCATGCGAAATTTGTACGGCGGGCGACGGTCTGCCTCCCAGGAGCGCGACGAAGCAGGTCATGCCCTTGATGTGCAGCGCGCGGGCGCCGGTCGGCCCCAGCTGGAACGTGACGCGGATCCGGCTGTTGTGCGGTCCGGTCAGATCCGCGACGAGGCCCGGCGCGTGGAGGTAGTGCGCGCGGCGGTCGCCGACCTGGAGCGCCACGTCGGACAGTGGCAGTCGGCGGGCCACGGCGCCGACCTGCGCGGCGGCCGGCGCAGGGAACGAGGGCGTCATCCAGGGGTGAACCGCGGGTGGGGGCGCCCAGCCGGCGGCCGGCACCGGGGTCGGCGCGGGCAGGAACGGCGCCGGGGCCGGGGTCTGGGACCTTGCCTCGGCGAGCGCCGTGGGGGCCGCCGGGAGGGTCGTGGTGGGCTCGAGCGTGGGGGGGCGCCGCGGCCGGGCCGTCGCTTTGCGCTCCTGGGTCGCGATGACCGCCGCGGCGGGCGGAAGCGGTGGCGCGATCGCCGCGGCGAGCTCGCGCGCCATCGCCTCGACGTCGCCGAGCCGCTGCGCCGGCTCGAACGCGAGCGCCCTGGCGAGCAGCTGGACGAGCGGCGCCGGCACGTCGAACGGCTCGAGCGCTTCGCGGACGAGCTTGTCGCCCAGGCGGCGCTTGCGGTACCCGGCGTAGACGTCCTCGTCGGCGAAGATCGCCGTGCCCGACAGCATGTACGCCGCGACGCAGGCCAGCGAGTAGATGTCGGTCGCGGGGCTGACCGGCTGGCCGGCGAGCTGCTCGGGGGCCGCCCAGCTCGGCGAGTACATCGCGAGCTTCTGGCCGGCGACCACCGCGGTGTCCTCGGCGCGCTGATCATCGTTATCTTCGTCGGCGCGCCACTTGGCGATCCCGAAGTCCGCCAGCTTGGGAAGCTTGTTGTTGCCGACCGTGCCGAACAGGATGTTCTGCGGCTTGATGTCGCGATGCACGATGCCCAGGCCGTGCGCTTCGCCGAGCGCGAGGCACATCGCGGTGACCAGCTGCGCGGTCTCGGCCACCGATTGCTGGCCCAGCTCCCGGATCACGTCCGACAGCGTCCCGCCGTTCATGTACTCGCAGACCTGCAGCGGCATGCCGCCGGCACCCGCGGGGCCGAGGTGGCCGAAGTCATAGATCCGCAGCGTGTTGGGATGGGTCAGCCGCGACAGCGCGAACGCCTCCTGGACGAAGTGCTCGTAGCTGGTGCGGCCGATCCCCGAGTTGCCGCCCATGCCCGAGAACACCTTGATACAGACCGGCCGCGCCAGCCGCTCGTCCTGGCCGCGGAACACCACGCTGTGGCCGCCCGCGGCGATCTGCGCGACGACGCGATAGCGCGCGAGGACGACATCTCCGATCTTGACCGCGAGCGGGGGCTCGCACGGGTTCGGCGCGGGCGCCATGGCGTTTCCGGAGATGGTACTGCGAAACCGGCGGCCGGCTTCCCGGGTTCCCGCCGCGCCTCGGCTACTTGGTGATGACAGTTCTTGACGCCGGGCGCTACGGCGGGGCGGCGCGCTGCGCGAGCTGCAGCGAGAACACGGCGGGAGCGGCGCCCTCGTTGTAGACCGCGTCGACGACGAACATCGGGGCAGCGCCGCTGGCGACCGCCGAGAGCGCGAGTTCGGCGTCGGTGGCGGGACCCACCTTCGTCGCCGGGATCTCGTCGGCGTAACCGGCGAGCGCCCCGCCCAGGATCGCGGCGAGCGAGGCGGCGGCCGAACCCGCCATCGTGACGCGGACGTCGAGATCTCCGCCGGAGACCGTGGTGGTGTAAAATGCGACCTGGCCCACGGCCAGGGTGTCGCGCTGCGTGGCGGCGCCGGCGTCGTCGAGCACGAGCGCCGTGGCGGCCGGCACGGCGATCGAGGTGATCGACGCGTAGTATGCGGCGTCGGGACCACCGGCCGCGTCGCCGGAGCCGGCCGCGGGTGGCGGGGTGCGGCCGATCGCCAGCGAGCGCGCATCGGCGATCGCCAGCTCGTAGGATCCGGCGACCGGCAGGAACAGCCGGCGGTGCGCAGTATCGCCGGTGAGCGCCACGGCGTAGCGCTGGTAGCCCGGCACCGGACCGCCGGGCGCGCCGATCAGGTAGAAGCCGCCCTGCGTCCCGCCGACCCCGTCGACCGAGATGTCGAGCAGCGTCGCGGTCGCGACGTTGAGCACGTAGGTATCGACGTCGGGATCGAGCTGGCCGTCGCCATCGCCATCGCGAAACGGCGTGATGTGGCCGTGGACGATGAACGGCGTGCCGATCGCCGCCAGGTCGATCGTGCCGGCCGGGGCGGTGCTCGCCTCGACGGAAGCGGCGACCGCGAGGCCGTTGGGCTCCGGGCTCTCTTCGAGATCGATCGTGAGCGCGCCGGTCGGATCGATGCAGCGATCCGCGATCAACACCGTGCCCACCCCGCACGTCGTGGGCGCGATCACGCAGACCCCGTTCGCCAGCACCGTGCCGTCGCCGCACGCCTTCCGGATGTCGGGGGTGCACGCGCCATCGACCTCGGTCGTGCCGTCGCCGCACCGGGTGCCATCGTCGCCACACCCGGCGGCGAGGGTGAGCGCTGCCGCAACCGCGACAGCCACAAGGAGACCCGTCATGCCGGCGAACTATCGGCCGCTGTGCGTCGACGTGTCAACGCAACTCTCGTGCGACGCACCGAGCGCTGGGCGTGCTATCGCTAGGGCGTGGCCGTTCGTCACGCTGTCCTGCCGCTCGGCGCAGTCCTGGTCTTCATCGCCGGCGTGTACCTGTTCGTGGAGGTGCGCGCGCAGCCTGCGCCGCCTGCGATCGCCTCGCAG